>Ga0256846_1000104_pt1 | contig 36669 bp, 27 predicted proteins | sample TevniametaG_FD_189098 | JGI IMG/M metagenome (GOLD analysis project Ga0256846, IMG submission 189098) | Tube worm associated microbial communities from hydrothermal vent at the East Pacific Rise, Pacific Ocean - Tevnia | ecosystem: Host-associated > Annelida > Integument > Unclassified ...
CTTTTGTCCTTTTATACAATGAACCCAACGAATCAATCTTCATATCACTAAAAAGATTAATTTTGATTATTTCTCTGTATTTTAACCCTCCCCTCTCTCTTAAATCAAAAAGGAATTCACCCCTATTGTTCTTTGTTTTTAATTCCAAGGACAATGAAATTTATTATTCTGTACGGGATAACAATAGCCACTTCTACGGCACCAAGATATAAGAGGAGATCAATTCTGTTTAAAAGTGCGAACACTAAGATCACAAGCCCGATCAAACCTCTTGCATCACCTGATATTCCCGACTCCCTTTTCAAATAAAGATTCTTTACGTAAAACAATATTATCTGAAGCATATACATCGACAGTATAAAAAGACCGAAGATGAGCCAATCCTTATTGTCGGTCATCCTGAACTTGTTTATTATTACTCCGAGAAGGATAAGGAAATCCGAGACCCTGTCAAGAAAAAGATCAAGATACTTACCATATTCGGTTCCGCACCCTTTTGATCTTGCAAGCATTCCGTCTGCTGCGTCTATCACAAAAGAGAGATATACAAGAATCCCGCCGACAACAATATTGGCATACCCTCCGATAGCAATCAACAATATTCCTGGTAAACTTATTAGAAACGCACTGTAAGTCAGCTGATTGGGAGTAATGTTGGTTTTATATACGCTTCGAACTATGAGAGAAGCAAGAGGTCTATTTATATATTTTTCCGCATTTAAATATTTAAATATATACTTCTTTTTCTGATTTTTAAGAGAATTTTCATAAACAAATTTGTTATTCTCCAATTTTTACCTCCCTGTTAGTAAATTTCTCCAAGTATACTTCTTACATCTCGGCTGTTTAACTCAATAATGTTATTTGCCATCCTCTCTTTGGTAAAAGATTCCCCGACAAGACCATCAAGTTCGTCTTCGTTAACACCGAATTCAGATAATGAAAAAAGTACTTTCCCTGCAACCGCCTCTTTTATCCTCTGTTCAAACTCTTCAATGTTTCGTGACCTGCAATTCATAAATAGCTTAACAAGTTTATCTTCAATCCCTTTTCGGTTTATCTTTAAAAGCGGGAAGAGAGGCATTGAACAAGCAATTCCGTGAGGTATTCCATATCTCAATGTCAAAGGATAGCTTATCGAATGTGCAGCAGCGGTTTTTGTGTTGGAGAAAGATAATCCTGCATACATTGATGCCAATATAAGCTCTTTTCTTGCCTTAACAGGAATAGTATCGGTCAGCATATCCATATTCTTTTCAATCAGTTTTATGCTTTCAAATGCGAAGTGATCCGAAACCGGATTACCGTTTTTATTCCAAAGAGCTTCAAACGAGTGTGAAAGCGCATCAAGCGTGGAAGAAACAGAAACTGCGAGAGGAAGAGTTTCAAATAATCTGTGGTCATAGATTGCATATTCAGGATAGTTATCGGAATCAGAAATTGAGTATTTTTTATTCTTTACTTTATCCCAGACGGTAGCCCACATTGTCACTTCGGATCCTGTTCCATGAGTAGTAGGAACAGCGATAAGAAGGGGCTTGTTAATTGATATACCGGCTACTTCTCCTTGAATTATTTTATTCACCGATGATTGATTCAAGTAAAGTCCATATCTAACCACTTTAGCAGTATCAATAACGGAACCTCCACCGATAGCTAACACAATTTCAGGCTTGAAATCCATTGCAAGCCGGAGAACTTTGTCAATACTTTGCACTGAAGGATTCTCTTCCGATTCACTATAGACAAGATCATCGCCATTTTTATCTGACAAAGAATCAAACAACTCACTCTTTTCAAAACCGTTATAACAAAATATCATTCTCTTTTTTTTTAAGTCGGATATTTTTTCAATCTCTTCTGCATAGGGTTTATCAAATAATATTTTTACAGGATTATAATAATTCATTTCACTTTTTCAGAATGAAACTCATAAACTTATCCTTCATCTCCTCAGGAGAATCAGCCGGACGAGGGAGATTGTCTATTGTACCGGATTTAATATTTATTAACACAAATGCAGGTTTGGGAATATCATTCGCACTTTCCATAACATCTTTAAACCCTTCAACGCTGCTTATATTCACAGTATATTTGTATCCGCTTGCTTCGGCAATTTTAGATAGATCAATACCTGACGAAACAGTCGGCTGATTTCCGGTTGATTCATATACATTATTATCAAAACAGATATGAACCAGATTATCCGGTGCATAATGTCCTATTGTAGCAAGACTTCCCATCTTCATCAAAACCGAACCGTCCCCGTCAAGGAGAAAAACTCTTTTATTGCTATTCTCAATTGCTATTCCCAACCCTAAAGAAGAGAGGCATCCCATTGATCCGGTCATATAAAATTTCCCCTTGTGATCAAGTCTATAACATAATTCTCTTCCGGTAAAACCCGTGGTCCCCAGTATAACATCGGAATTTTTTAAATATCCTCTTAGTTCATCAATATAATCCATCCTTATATTCAGGTCATTACGATCCTGTTCCCGATATCCATCCTCTTTTGAAAAATATCCTTTCTTTATAACAAAAGCATAGGGAGTCTCTTCATTAATACAATGATCTTTAGCCTCTTTTACAGCTAAGTCCAAACTCCCTTCTTCATCAAGAATTTTATAGGGAATTTTAAATGATCTTAACAAATCTTCAATCGTTTCACCCATAAGCATATGCTGAGGTGCATCCTTCTTGCCCGGGAAACCTCTCCATGAAATTAGTAAAAGAGCCGGTAATTTATACAATAATTGTAACGAAGATAACGGGTTTACCGCATTTCCATATCCATCATTCTGCATATATACAACGGGTAATCTTCCCGATAGTGCAAATCCACCCGCCAGCCCCATTGCTTCTCCCTCGGAAGAACAAATATAACTCTCTTTCCCCGAATTCTTCAGGTAATTTAAAAGAGAGGTAAATACCGAACACGGGACACCCATATACGGAGAAAATGAAGCTGATTCAATCTTATTGAGAAACTTCTTCGGCTCCATTATTTACTCCCGGGAATAAGAGTTAAAACATCCTTTATCGAAATACACAAATCATCACTTTCTTTAGCCCTGCTGTTACTAAGTATGGTTTCTGCCACTTTCACCATACTGGGATAACTACTTCGAAGTAACTGATTGGCATATATAACTATTCTTACCCCCGCTTTCTCAAGTTCCTCTTCCGTTATATGAGAGTATGTGCTCGGAACAACTACAAGTGGAACTATATTTTTTATCTGTTTGTACTTTGAACAAAATTCAAGAATCTCATCGGCGGTCTTTTCTTTGCTGTGAATCATAATTGCATCTGCTCCCGCTCCGATATAAGCTTTCGCTCTCTTGAGAGCATCGTCCATTCCCGCTTTAAGGATAAGACTCTCTATCCTTGCTATGATCATAAAATCATCCGTAACAAGTGCCCCTTTTCCTTCTTTAATCTTGTTGCAAAAATTCTCAATCGAATCCTGAGTCTGCTTAACATCCGTACCAAACAACGAATTTTTTTTGGCACCGACCTTATCCTCAATAATAACAGCCGAGACACCCTCTCGCTCAAGAGTTCTAACCATGAATTTAAAATGTTCCGGTAGCCCGCCCGAATCGCCATCGTAAATAATTAGTTTGGTTGTAACTTCAAGAATATTGTTTACGGTATTCATTCGTGAAGTGAGATCAACAAATCCGATATCCGGCTTCCCTTTTGAAACAGAATCCGTGAGGCTACTAAGCCACATGCCGTCAAACTCTTTCTTGTAATTATCTACATCAACTTGAGTTTTTTCAACAATCAATCCCGTCAACCCGTTATGAGCCTCCATTATCCTTATTAATCCCTTTGATGCAAGCAATCTTCTTAATAATTTAATTCTGATTCCGGGAGTAGTACCCCTCTCCCTAATCTCATAATTTAGTTTCGTAGATGAAATACCGGGAGTATACTTCGGTTCTATAAGCTTTCCACCCCATTCCGATAAAGTTTTGATAACCCTCTCCCTTGTTTCTCTCTGAGGACCTGTCCTCCAATCATCACCATGAACCACAAAATCGGGTTTAAACTTTATAAGGTTAGGTACATAATCCAAAGTTTCCTGGAGTACAACTTTCGATACACCTTTAATACTTTCGACAATCTTCTTTCTCTCTTCAACAGACAGGAAAGGAAGTCTTTTATATGAAGCTATGGCTTTATCGGTAAGAACACCTACGGTAACATTCCCATATTTTTTAGCTTCATTAATAATATTAAGATGACCCGTATGAATAAGATCAGCACTCATCCCTACATAAACTTTCTTCATATTAATATTTCTCCTATTAAAATAAGCATAAGACTGATAATCATACAACACGCATCATCATATATAGTAAATTATATCACCAATTAATTTCAAGGATTTTTTAAAAGTTTATCCATTTGTTCTCCAATCAGGCTTAGTCCCGAAAAGAATTTTTCATATTTTTCAAGCAGTTCGGATTCTTTTTTTATCTCCCGTATATATTTTCTCAATTTTCTCAAACTCTTCTTATAAACCGTATCATTCTCATCAAGCTGAGTTCTTATCGCTTTATCCAGAAGGTTTGACATTATATCAAATCTTTCTCCAATTTCATTTTTGATCTTTTCGTCTTTCTCTTTAACATAAAGCTTGTCCAATTGATAACACAACTCCGCAATCTCTTTTACAATTTTTGACATATCCTATTCTCCCGACACAAAGATGTCATAACTGCTCTTAAGTCTATAACTATAATTAAGAAGTTCATCAACCCCTAACAATACACTACCATTCCTTTTGAATGAATTCATCAATTTTTTGTGTGCCAACGGAAAAACATCCATTGTTTTCAAAAGTTCCTTTATCAACTCTCCGAATCGTTCTCTACGCTTTATAATTCTTAATCCTGCGAGAGCATACTTTAACCTTTTGTCCTCTTTTTGAGACCATTTATCTTCAACTTTAATCCTAAAAAGTCTTGTGTATAAATTTGAATAAAGTAATTCCAACGACTCAATCTCACTTTTTAATGTAGAGGAAATATCCTCAATAACTTCTTGCATCTTAATCATTAGTCTCAATGCAAACTTTTTCTTTTTCATAAAAATCACGCCTTCCGGAACCATGGTAATTAGAGTGGATATTAAACCCACGGTTTCTTTAGAAATGGAATTCACCTTGTAAGTGTAAATATTATTAAGACTCTTCCTTAACCCGTCGCCATACTCTCTTACCAAATATGCATGATCCTTTTCAAACAAAGCATTAAGTAATCCCGAGTATTCAACAATTAGATTTATCATCTCCTTCCTTAATTTGAGATTTTCAAATGAAATTATTGCAGGTTCCAGATCGGAAATGGAAATTGAGGACTTTTTTATTGATTTTTCCGCTCTAAGTTCCATATCCTCGTCAATAATTTCCGAAAAAACACCTCCCAGCGATTTGGAAATAAGCTTTGATGACTTGTGGAAATCAGATAAACCCCTCACCATATACTTAGTAGAACATCCTGAAGTCATAATGATTATAAATGCGAATAACAATGCGTAATTGTATTTCTTCATAATTTCCCCTGCAAAAAATTATAAATTATTTTATTCATAATTTAAACAATAATTCAAATGAAAAATTATATTTAGAGAGGTAGCCGGAGAATAACTTAGTTTAGTTCGTATTTTTTTATTTTCGCTATCAGATTTACGCGAGAAATACCAAGAATTTCTGAAGCTCTAGTCCTGTTTCCCTCGCTATGCTCAAGAACTTTTTTAATATGCTCTTTTTCAACCTCTTGAATCGATTTTAGTTCAAATCCGTCACTTCCATTATACGAGTATCTTGCACTCTTAAGAAAATAAGCAGGTAGAGAATTCTTCCCCAATTCCTCACCTGACTCAATTATTGCAGAACTGTTAATAATATTCATTAATTCTCTTATATTACCCGGATAATAATAGTTTTTAAGTAAATTCATTACTTTTGCCGATATTTTGGAAATATTTTTGTTATATTTTTCACTAAATATTTTAAGGAAGTGATTTGCAAGTATAGGGATATCACCGGGCCTTTCATTCAATACAGGAAGATATATGGAGTTAATATTCAATCTGAAGAACAGATCTTTTCTGAAACTCCCTTTCTTTATTTCATCAAAAAGATTTTTATTGGTCGCTGCAATAATCCTGACATCAGATCTTATATTTTTGGTAGACCCGATCCTGTAAAACTCTTCTTCCTGTAGAACTCTCAAAAGTTTTACTTGTATGGGAAGAGACAACTCACCTATCTCATCAAGGAACAATGTTCCTCCGGCAGCTTCCTCAAGGAATCCTTTCTTATCAGATATGGCTCCCGTAAAAGAACCTTTTGCATGACCGAAAAATTCAGAAGAAAAAAGTTCATTCGCAAATGCTCCGGCATTTACCGCAATAAATTTTTTATCCTTTCTCTTACTGATACTGTGAATAGCTTTTGCTACCAGCTCTTTTCCCGTACCGCTCTCTCCCCATATCAATATACTATTATCAGTAACAGACAATTTTTCGACAAACTGAAAAATCTTCAACATCTCAGGATCAGATGTAATAATATTTTTAAATGCATCACTATATTTCAGAGATTTTCTGGAAACAATTTCATCAGGATCAGATTTTACTCTTTTGATATCCACATTCATGAGGGCAGAATCAAGAACCTGAAGAAGTTTTTCCTCTTCTATAGGTTTCAAAAGATAATCAAATGTTCCGGATTTCATTGCAGAAATTGCCAAATCTACATCTTCTACTCCGGTCAAAACAACAGGAACAATATCAACCTCTTCTTTTTTTATATAGTTCAGAATGTCAATGCCCGTAACATTGGGCATATCCATATCGAGCAGAATAATATCAAAACTTTCATTTTTAAGTGTTTTTAAAACCTTAGTTGAATCCTGAATAGTTTTAATCTTGAATCTTCCGGTTTGAAGCAGAAACAGATTTAAATAATTTAAAATGGCAGCATCGTCATCTACTACAAGTATATTTTTCATTTGTTAGATCTCTCCTTACCGGCAATGTGATCGTGAACTCTGTTCCCTCTCCCGACTTGCTTAAAACATTTATCTCTCCGCCATGTTCCTTTATAATCCCATAGGATATTGAAAGTCCGAGACCGGTTCCACCTTTTGTCCTCTTTGTTGTAAAGAAAGGATCAAAAATCAAATTCACTATATCTTCATCAATACCCTTCCCGTTATCGGCAATTACAATCTCAACAAATTTGCCATCTTGTGAACAGGAAGAATTTATTACTACCTTACCCTTTTGTCCATTCATTGACTGTGCTGCATTCAGGATCATATTTACTATGACTTGCTCCAGCTTCTGGAAATTCCCTTTAAAAACAGGTAATTTATCATGTAGATGCAATTTTACCTGAGCCATCCTTCGAATCTGGCTTTCGACTAATCTGAATGCGTTTCTGATAACCATGTTTATATCCACATCATCAGTCAGTGAACCCTCATCCTTCCTTGCATAATTCCTGAGATCATCAACAATCTTTTTGATCCTGTTAGATCCTTCAAACATATCATTAATAAGAAAAGGGATGTTCTCTTTGAATATGCTATAGTTAAGACGAGCTATCATCAGATCACTCTTCTCTTCATAATATTTATCAATGATAGGAAAAATATCATCAAATGATTCTTTTATGATCTTTAGATTTCCCCTAATGAAAGTGTTGGGGTTGTTTATCTCATGTGCAATACCTGCAACCAGTTTCCCCAGAGATGCTAATTTATTCGACTGCAACATTTGATTCTCAAGTTCCTTCTTTTCAGTTACATTTCGGCACATAACAAGAATTTTTTCCACCTGACCTTTTTTAGAAAAGATCGGATAGACCCTGATGGAAAAATAAAGATTATTAATTTTTTTCTCAAAATTTATACTTTTACCAACATCAAAAACATTCATAATAGGACTTTTTTTATTCTTAAGTTCCGATTTGCATAAACTCTCAAATTTTTGCTCTTCATCACCGATATCCTTGTTATTGCTCATAGACATCTTTCCATTCTTCTCCACAACATAGATTCTGTCCGTTATTGCCCCTATAAGAGTTTCAAGTTCTTCTCTGTTCCTTGCACATTCCTCGGTCAGGTCCAAAAGTTTAAGATTCTTTCTTTCCAAAATAAGCTTTTTCTTTTCAAGATCTACTCTGCTCTCTACCCTCTCAATTGTTTTAGAAAAGCTATCACCTATCTCTTTAATCAGATCATACTCTTCTTCAAGAAATTTTCCATATCCGTTAAGAGATATTTTTATCAAACCCCTCTCTTCTCCTTCGACAATAATTTTCTCTTCTATGGATATTTTTGAATCATCGCTCTCTATATCACCATAACTTTTCCTATCAAACTTGATCGTAACAGAAGTCAAATCAGGGAACTGGAATCCATTGCGCATATGATCCGATGTATTCTCGAAAACCTCCTCTAGAGTTTTGGCTACGTTTATTTCATGACTTATACTGTAGAGACATTGAATCTCTTTTACCCGTTCTTTAAGTTTCGAGGAAATGATATTTGCATCGGCAATCTCATCTTCAAAGAAAATAACCACATTATTCTCTTTTTCATGGTTAGCGGGAAAAATCACGATTCTCTTTCCAATAGATGTATGAAAAAAAGATTTTGTCACTTTCTCTCCCCTAACCGAGTTCAGATTCTTTTCCAGAATGTCCCTCTCCTTATTTCCCGGGAAATCTAAAAATATCTCCGCACCTGTCTTGTCATCTCCTTTATAGATAACATCCCTGACAGTATCACCAATAAAAAAGATGACATTGTTTTCATCAACTACAATGATGTTGTTAATGACGCCGAGAGCAAAACTTTCCTTGTTATGCATTACCATTTAAAATCTTTTTAAGCCATACCTTATCTTCGAATTATAATATTCCTCAGAGTATAACATTGAATGCTTTTTATGTTCAATCGTATCAATAAAAGTTTCATACAATGCAATTCTCTGATCAGAAATTTCCCAGCTACTATTCCAGCAAAAATTATCCTCGGCATCCCTGTATAACCTGTTTACTTTTTTTATTTCATTGAAAATATCATAAGAAGAATCGAAGTCAAATCCTAAAATTCCAAACCTATCCGCAAGTCCGCAGATTAGTCTCCAGTTCTCCATTCCATTCTCCGGTTCGAATATTTTTTTACTCATTTGGATACGGGTATCAGAATTTGTATATGATCCGTCTTGTTCAATACACGATGAGGCAGGAAGAATCACATCTGCTTCCCTTGATGTCTGATCAATGAACATCTGATTAACCACAAGGAATTCAATTCCACTCAGCAATTTAAAGTTCTCTGTTTCGTTAAAAGGATTTTCACCAAAAATAAATGCCGCTTTGATCTCACCCATAGCAAGTTTTTTTGACAGGTCAAGAGGTTTGAAAATTCCCAGCAAATCTATACCCCATTCCTTTCCAAGAGAGATTATTTCCGCTTCCTCACCATGTTTAATCTGACCAGGCAGATATAGAGGGGAAACGCCCATATCAAAAACTCCCATCGAGTTGGAATAATCCCTTAAAATAATTATTCCATTTCCGGAAGATGACACACGTCCGGTAATCGCCTGAATATTTCCGATTGCTTTAAGGTCATTAGATGATTTTTCTATTCTTGAATCAATATTATAAACAAATATAATTCTTTTCTTCCGATCTAAGATCATATCAATTAATTTCTCATATTTATTTAGACTCACACCTGTCATGCCGGTCACTTTTTCCCGATTATACTCTGCAACAAGTTCTTTTAGTGATTCAATATCTTTAATTTCGACCCGATCACTATCTTCAGGTAATTGCTTAATATTCAATAATTCTCTAATCAATCCGTTAAGCAATACAGTGTTAGTACCTCTCCGAGAATCTATCCAAAGATCGGCAAATTTTGTCAGTTTTATTTCAGAAGAGTTTATCAGTATAAGTTCAGTTCCTTTTTTCTTTGCGGCTTTGATCTTTTGCTCAACAATCAAGTTTTCTGAAGAAAGTGCAGAATTAACAAGGACAATAACATCGCTCTTCCCTATATCATTCAATATCGCTGTTGACGCTGTTATTCCAAAAGAATCATCAAGGCTGTCCTGTTCGATTCCATAAACAAGATTTGAGAATGAAGCTATATTATTTGTCTTTAGTCCCATTCTGGCGAATTTTGATAAAAGGTACAACTCCTCATTGGACATTTTCGGAGAACCGAAAACTGCAACGGATTCGGGTCCATACTTCTCAATTACTCTATTCACTTCTTTAACGGAATGATCCAAAGCTTCATCCCAACTTACATTTGTCATTACGTTATCTATTCTAACAGAGGGTTCCTTGATACGCTCACCTGATAAAAGATACCTGTGCCCGAATTTCCCTTTACTGCAAAGATAACCCTCATTATGTGAATTCATTATAGATCCGGTAGAATTTGACACATAGAAAAGATCTTTATCAATTACTTTATAATTGATTCGGCACCCAACCGAGCAAAAACTGCATATAGACTCATGATCCTCTTTCGGAAGAGTCCCGAGGACCTTGAATGGATATTTTTCAGATATTGCACCTGTAGGACATACATCCACACAATTCCCGCAGGAAATACAATTAGTCTCCATCAAAAGTTTTTCCATTGCCGGTTTTACAACCGCCTGGAATCCCCTTTTTACAAAACCAAGTGCCGAAACCTCAAGGATCTCCGCACAAGTTCTAACACACTTTCCGCAATTTATACACTTGTTGGGATCAAGAGTAATAAACGGGTGATCATAGTCAACTTTATATTTCCTTACCTCTCCCACATAATCATCTATATTGATTCCATACTCATCGCTATATTTTCTAAGTTCACAATTATAATATTCCGAGCAACCGCATTCAAGACATCTACGAACCTCATTCGCAGCCTGCCCGTCATTAAATCCCAACTCAACCTCATCAAAACACTTAGTTCTGTAAACGGAATCAAGTTCCTTCATCCTCTCTTTTTTGACCTTTGTCGCATGATATAGTTCATGCTTCGGTACATCATTAAATCTATGTTTAAAACTATAAAATTTATCCGGTACTCCTTTTGCAACTCCACATCCAAGGTACTTATCTATTGCAATTGATGCTTTCTTCCCATGAGCTATTGAAGTTATTGCAGTAAAAGGTCCGGTAACTGCATCGCCTCCGGCAAAAATTTTCTTTCTCGAAGTCTCCATAGTCTTATCATTAACAATAATTGTTCCCCACTTTTCAAGGTCTACTTCATTTTCGGATTTATTAAATGAGATATCTACGCTCTGCCCGATAGCACCAATCAGATAATCCAGTTTAATCTCAAATTCCGATCCCTCTACCGGAATAGGTTTGGGTCTTTTGCCTTCTTCCGCTTCTTTTAGTTCCATTTCTATACATTCAACACCATTCAGTTTATTCCCTTCTCTGAGCAATTTCGTTGGCAAAGTAAGTATCTTTATTTCTATACCCTCTTCTCTTGCAGCTTCAATTTCCGCTTCATGAGCGGGCATCTCTTTTTCCGACCTTCTATACAGAATCATCACTTTATCAGCTCCACATCTGACAGCAGTTCTCGCAGCGTCAATTGCAGTATTACCACCACCGACAATACCTACAATTCCTTTAAGTTCCGCCATATCTTTTAGCTGCAGGTCCCTCAGAAAATCAATCCCTTTAATTACACCTTCCGTCTCATTTTCATATTCAAGTCTCATACTGCTTGCACCCTGAGCTCCAACAGCAAGATAGACAACATCGAATCCTTCATCAATAAGAGAATCCGCAGTAAAGTCCTTACCCATTTCCGATCCGGTATTCACATCAATTCCGAGTCCTGTAATCCAGTTTATCTCAGTATCCAGTATTTTTTTGGGGAGCCTGTATTCGGGTATCCCATACCGGAGCATTCCGCCAAGCTCAGGCAATTTATCAAATATTGTTATTTGGTAACCTTTGAGCCTGAGATAATATGCACAGGACAAACCACTGGGTCCGCCACCAACAATCGCTATCCTACCTTTTTTTTTCTCTTTTATCTTCGGTGTCCACATGTGTCCCATATCAATATCGGCAACATATCTCTTGAGATAATTTATACCTACCGTCTCATCTATTATACCCCTTCTGCAATCAACCTCACAATCTCTGACACAAACCCTTCCTATGGATAGTGGAAGTGGATTATTCTCTTTTATAAGTTTCAGAGCTTCTTCATTTTTACCCTTCGCTATAAGTGCAATATATCCCTGTGCATCTACATTTGCCGGACAATTATTAATACACGGTCCGATACAATCCGCATAATGATTTGAAAGTAGCAGTTCAAGTGCTGTTTTTCTTGATGCCATAACCTTTTCAGATCGGGTATTTACAACCATTCCGTTATTAACTTTCGTGGCACAAGACGGGAGAAGTCTGTTGACTCCTTCAACCTCCACGACACAGACAAAACACGAACCATAAGGTTCTATCCTATCATCGTTACAAAGTGTGGGTATTTTATCTAAATTATTCTCCTCTACTACCTGAAGAATGGTTTTATCATTTGTAGTTCTTATTGATTTTCCGTTTATTGTTATTAATACTTCTTTCATATGGATCTCCAATTATTCCTATATTTTTTCAATTGCATCAAATTTGCATGCCTGAAAGCAGAGTGAGCATTTAATACATTTTTCAGTATCTATCTTGTGAATCTCTTTGACTGATCCTTCGATCGCATCCACCGGACAATTCCTGGCACAAAGAGTACATCCTGTACATTTTTCCGGTATTACTTTATATTCTATCAACGCCGCACAACTATGTGCCGGACATTTTTTGTCCCGTATATGTGCTTCATATTCCTCTCTGTAATAATTCAAAGTGGTCAAAACCGGATTCGGAGCAGTCTGCCCTAATCCGCAAAGACTACTCTCCTTTATCTGATATGACAATTCTTCCAATAGGTCGAGATCCTTCTCCTCTCCCTTACCAAGCGTGATCTTTTCAAGTATTTCCAACATCCTTTTTGTTCCTATTCTGCAGAAAGTGCATTTCCCGCATGACTCATTTTGGGTAAATGTCAAAAAAAATTTTGCAAGGTCCACCATACACGTGGTCTCATCAAGAACTACCATACCGCCGGAACCCATAATAGCTCCGGTTTTTGTTATCTCATCATAATCGATTTTAAGGTCTCCCATTGATGCAGGTATACAACCTCCGGATGGTCCTCCCATCTGAACCGCTTTAAATTCACCGCAATCCTTAATACCCCCACCTATTCCAAATACTACTTCATTAATGGTCATTCCCATCGGCACTTCTGCCAGTCCGCTTTTTTTTATCTTTCCTGCAAGTGCAAATACTTTGGTCCCCTTACTTTTTTCCGTTCCCATTGCAGCAAAAGCTTCTGCCCCGTTCAAAATAATCCACGGAATATTTGCAAATGTTTCAACATTGTTAATATTCGTTGGTTTTCCCCACAATCCCTTCACTGCCGGAAATGGAGGTCTTACCCTTGGAATCCCTCTTTTACCTTCAATCGAAGCTATTAATGCCGTTTCCTCACCACATACAAATGCTCCGGCACCCTCTTTTATCTTTATGTTAAAATTAATTTCCGATCCAAAAATCCCTTTTCCGATATAGCCCTTTTCAGTTGCTTGTCGTAGAGCGGTTCTTAGCCTTTCTATTGCTTTGGGATATTCTGCTCTTACATAGATATACCCGTCTTCCGCTCCTATTGCAAAAGCAGCTATCATCATCCCTTCGATCACTGAATGGGGATCACCTTCAAGAACACTCCTGTCCATGAATGCTCCGGGATCACCTTCATCTGCATTGCAAATTATATATTTGCTATCTCCCGAAGCCTCACTCGTGAACTTCCATTTAAGTCCGGTCGGGAATCCGCCACCGCCTCTTCCCCTCAATCCGGAATCGGTGATAACCCTGATTACTTCTTCGGGGGAATCATCATTAATTACTTTTCGAATAGCACTATAACCTTCTCTGTCTGAATATTCATCAATCGAATTGGGATCTATCTCCCCGCAGTTTCTCAAAACTATTCTTTTCTGCTTTTCAAGGAAAGGATCCTCACTTTCACTCTTCCCCATCTTAACGAGCCATTCTTTTACCGGCTTCCCTAAGATAATGTGATCTCCAACAATTCTTTTTACTTTAGCTTTATCAACTTCACCATATATCCACTTCCCGTTATCATCATTAATCTCGACAAGAACTTCCCTGTAGCACATACCCATACATCCTGTTTCTTTCAGTTCAAAATCAATGTTATTCTTATCTTTCTCAATCTTCAATTCATTAAAAACCGCATATCCACCTGCAGATATTCCACAGGTTCCGAGTCCGACTTTAATTTCAACCATTTCAGATCCCCTTTTACTTTTGTCTGTATTTTTTTAGGACTTTTCTGACCTTATCGGAAGTGAGACTCCCGAAAGTCTCTTCATTAATCATCATGACCGGTGCAAGCGAACAGCAGCCGAGACATGCTACCGATAGCAAGCTGAACATACCGTCATCACTTGTTTCCCCGACTCCTATTCCAAGTTCATTAAGGAGCATATCAACAATAGTTTTTGCCCCATTAACATGACAAGCAGTCCCTTCACACACTTTTACAATATACTTCCCTAAAGGTTTCAACCGGAATTGAGAATAGAAAGTAACAACTCCATAGATCTCCGCAGCAGGTAGCCCTGCAAATTCACTTATATAATTTATTACTTTTTCAGGAACATACCCGTATGAATCTTGAGCAGACTGCAAAAGAGGTATCAAAGCACCGGGGTCATCTCCATTTTTTAAAAGATCAATTTTAAACTCCTTTATACTCATCTTCATTTCGTTACTTATATTTTCACCCATACAAAATAGACCTCCGAATTAAATTAAATGCTTATAATCAATAACAAGCTGGAATTCAACTACATTTCAAACAGATTAACAACAGGAAATTTCTTTATTTTTAAGATCCCTTCAATGGGAAGAACTTTTTCTTCAATAAAGCTATCAATATCCGTATAAAATGAACCTTGAACAAAAAGAACTATATTGTGGTTACCGGTAGTGTAATCACAATATATGACATTATCATCAAGTTTCAATACGGGATATATCTTATCAAGTTTTTCCTTCTCTACATCAAGGAGAATATATGAGCAAACTTTATTAGTCATATTTCTTCCTTTGTTAAACCCGGCAGGATCAGTTGAAAGTGCATCTTCAGCTGCATCTAATACTTCGTTTGTCGCATCATCAAGAAAAGGATTTGCAATCTCAAGAAATTCAACACTGCCTACACCTTCAATTTTTGATACTCTATCATTTGCGATAGATCTTATCTCTTCCATGCTCTCACCTTGAACCAACATAAAAATATCGTAATCTCCCCGTGTTACGTCACAATATACAACATTTTCCATGTAGTATAATTTTCTATATGTATCGGCGAAATCCGTTCCCTTATCCAGTTTAACAAGAAGATATCCTGATCTTGAAATATCTGTATTTTCATCTGTTTCAGGCAGTGCAACTTCAGGAGAATTCTCAACAAAATACTCAACAAGTTCTTCTGCGTTAAAAGGTTTCTGAACGAGAGCTTTGATATTCATATCAACTATCTCTTCAGGATTCAGTTTATCAACAAATCCTGTGATAAGAATAATCGGAACATCCGGGTACCTAAATTTTATTATGGTCGCAAGTTTTGTCCCGAGAATATCGGGCAGCTGAATATCAAGAACCACAGCCGCAGGAGTAACATCATGCTTCATTAACATGTCAAGTTTTTTTAATCCGCTCACTCCATCCTCAGCAGGTTCTGTCTCATACCCTAACTGACTCAGGCTCAACGCAAGATTCCTTCTCAAAGATGATTCGTCATCAATCAATAAAATACTTTTTCTTTTTTTGTTCACAATTACCTCCATGATAATCAGAATGCACTCATTTGCATTTTTCATGCCAACAAACAAAAATCATCTGCTGGAGAATAATTTGCGTACATCATGGGATTTTCCACATTGGGAGTGTTAAAAAACTGAACAGCAAAGTAGAAACGCCACTATAGAAACGAACTTCAGTGGTGTAATGAATTTTAACACTTTACACCGAATCAAATTTATCTCCTACAGTGACCTTTTCAGTATAAACAATTTTGGTGTCAACTATTTTAACACTTAAAATACGTTATTAATTCAACAAAAATCAAGAATTCGCTTTTGATTCTTTATTCTTTATCTACACCCATAACAAGAGATTTTTTATTTTTCGGTGGATCATAACATTTTAATTTACTGAGAAACCAAGATTCAAATTTTTTATAGACACCTTTATTCTTAATAACGCCTCCGAGTCCGTGACCTCCTTCAGGATCAAGGAAAAGATCCACCAACGTCTCTTTTCCGGATAAAAGAAGTGCCCTATAGACATTCACAGTGTCCTGATAAAGGACATTCTTATCCATCATCCCGTGAACAAGAAGTAATGGTTTTTTAAGGTTTTTTGCCATCGGAATAAGAGAATATTTTCTTATGTTCATTTTTCCCCTTTTTGAATCTCCTATCGTTGCCCCCGTATACCATGAGTTATAATTTTCCCATTGAGTAGGAGGAGCCGCCGAAATTCCACAAGCAAACGTATCGGGAGAATTGAACATAGTATAAAGCGTTTGATAACCCCCGAAACTCCATCCGTAAAGTCCTACACGCCGGACATCAACTCCGAATCTACCTTTTTCCATCTCTTTAACCAGATCTTCAAGATCTTCCGTCTGTGATTTCCCAGGATTCTTGAAGTTCGCTTCATTAAACTTTCGCCCATATCCGGATTGTCCTCTCGGATCAATATTTATTGTCACAAATCCGTGTTTGGCTGCCATTATCATTTGAAACATATAACTTAATGTGCTTATCCTGCTCGTCATAACCGTATGACCTCTTCCCAAAGGACCTCCGTAAACATAGACTATCGAAGGTCTCTTGTCTTCGGATTTCCAATCGGCAGGCTTAAAAATCATCCCGTGAATTTCCTCTCCGTGCCTATTCTTGTATGTAAAAAGTTCCGGTTTAAGAAAATTAAGATTATCCCAGTCGGGACTGTGACTTGATGTAATTATAATATTTTTTCCAGTCTTAAGATTTTTCAGATATAACTCTTTTGATTTCTCCCAGTTCATATAATCGGAAGCAAACCATTCTCCATCCTTGGAAACGGCATTCTCAGAATGTACCCCGTCAGGTTCTCCGATCATTTCCATCTTTCCACTCTTTATCTCTACTCGATAAAGGCTCAGGAATGCAGGATCCTGCTTGCTCGACACCGTGTATAGATATTTCGAATCCTTTGAAAAACCGACAACAGGGAAACTCTCAAATTCACCTTTTGTAATAATCTTTTTTTTCCCTTTAGGAAGGTCAAAATAACATAATTGGCGAAAACCTTTTTTATTGTTCAAATAAACCACAAGTTTTTTACTGTCAGGTGTAAATCTGAGATTATTGTAATATGAAGATTTATATCCGATTGTCTCTTTCATTTTAAACAACAATTCAGCTTTTTTGGAACCCGATATATTCCCAAGCCATACTTTAAGATCCCCCTTTTCCCTCTCCCACGTCATAAAAGAAAAATAATTACTATCTTCACTCCAGATAACATCACTGAACTCATACCAAATATCTCCACCCTGTATTTCGAAAACAGAGGGGGGTTGTTTCCCGTAATTGATATCTTCAACTTTTCTCAGATAAAATTTATATTCCGGTTGAGACCTTTTTGTGTCAGTCATTTGACGATCTATCTTCTCTGCTTCTGCGAACCTTTTCTTATAATTAACAACAACCACTTTTTTAGTGCCATCCTTTTTCTCTTTTTTCGATGCCGTTATCAACATCCATTTCCCATCCGGTGATACTACGGTTCCTTCAATATTAAAACTTTTTTCCTCTTTTGATTTGGCTTTTTTCAGTCTGTGATTCAACTGGTGAATATAAGAAGAATTAAACTTTACAAGATAAAGATTATTTTTAGCAAGATAATAGTAGCCGTCTCCTGAAACGGTGAATGAGACCAGCCTCTCTTTTGCATCCGTCATAGTGAGTCTTTTAATCTCGCCTTTTCCCACCGAATACAAAAAGAGATCGCCTCTGTATTCAAATATAATATTATCTGAAGTCTTTGACCAAGAGTACCTTGTAACTCCCGGATAAATATCTTTTCCTTCAACCTTGTTCTCTTCTTTCCACTTTTTAAGTTTGTCTCTTAGTTCCCACAATTGAAGTCCATCTATATCCTTTTTCTTCTCTTTTTTTTCTTTGACTTTCTTTTTTTTATGACCTTCATTTTTTTCTTTTTCCTTCGCCTCTTTTTTAAGCTCAATCTTAAGCTTTTTTATATCGGCATTCTCAAAAGCAGAAAGATCGACATCCTTTCCCAACAAATAATCCCTTTGAGCATAATATTCCATGAGAAGCCTTCTATCTTCTTCTCTTTTTTCCTTACCTTTTTTTAAAAACTTTTCATGATCTTCGGGTGTATCATATTTTTTCATAATATCAAGAGAAGTAATACGGGTCATTTTCGATTTATTCAGATCATAAATATACAAATCATATCCGAAATCATCATACGGATTCCAAAGAAAAGCCAGATATTTCCCATTGTCTGAAAATTCAATATCCGTCGCACTTTTCCCGAAATAAGATTTTACTTTATAAAATTCTTCAAGAGTTATACTCTTTGCATCGGTTGCCCCTTGAATACCGGTCAACAAAAGAACAACTATAATAAAACTAAAAATAGTGAATAAACGTAATCGCATATTTACCTCCGAATAAAGTAATTATAACCTGAATTTCATAAGGAATTAAACATATTGTTAATCTAATTGTAAAAAAAGTATTCACTCTTATTCCTGCTTCGTTCAGTATTAATTTTTTATCCTGTTTTTAGATTCTAAATACGAACAAATCGTTTTTACTATATATAGGAATTAAGCTTTCAATGAAACGATTAAATTTTTCGATTTCGGAATCTCCCAAACGCTTATAGTCTTTCTGCAATCGATCAAATTCTTTTTTATTGAAAATCATGAAAGAATATCCATCGGATTTTAAGTTTTCTCTAAACTCCTCACCATTATCACTTATAACTATGAATTTATGAAGGATTGAATAGTCGTAAGGAGACGCAACCATATATGGTCTTTTCAAATAATAACTTCTTGATTCTCCGACTAATAGAATTCTCTGTCCATCTGGGATATTCTTGTTAGCAAAAGATATTGCCGGATAAGTAGGGAAAACCGACTCTTTATATTGTTCAATATCCATTTTCCCCGAGAAAAGATAGTTTGACACATAATATCTTTCGAGAAGTGCAAATGATGTGAAAAAATTCAATCCGATAATAAAGAACAACACTATTCTTAAAATTTTTGGAATCCCCTCCTCATAAATTAAAACAATATAAATTGATAAAAGTAAGAATGAAATATACCAGCATCTCACACTCATTTTAAAATAAGGTCCTGCAAACAACAAAAGCAATGCAAACAACAAAAGAAAAATCCTTCTCCTTTTTTGAACGATTAAAAAAGGAAGAAAAATTAAAAATATCGGACCTGCGATCCCGCCGATATCCTTAAAAGACAGATCATAAGGATATTCTAAAACATCTTTTATGGAATGAAATATCCCACCGGAATCGGCTTTCATTATTTCATGTCTTGAAACATCCCAAGCCTCCGATTTAAAAATACTATTTAAAAAAGGATAAACGGGATTTTCAGTCAACGTATAATTCTTTATTAAGATCGGCATTATTAACAATAACAAAACAATTCCTATTAAAAAAATAACTTTAGGTTTCAACCCTTTTCGTCTGATTAACAGCATCACAAAAAACAAGATCATGGGGATAATATTTGTATATTTGACCCCGATTGAAAAACCCCAGAATATTGCCGATAAAACATTCCTGCCCTTGAGTATAAATCTGATCCCCAATAGTATAAAAAAAGCACTAATCAGGTCGTTTTTTACGGAAGTTATCAAAAGGGCAGTAACCGGTAAAGATAAAACTACCAACAAAAGAAGTTTTCTGTTTTTCAAGTTAAAGAATTCAACACTAAAATCAATAATCATATAAATTATTGTTATCCCGATTAAAAAATGAAATAACCGCGGAACCATATCACCGGCAAATACAGAAGGGATCAGAGATATTTCATAGTATATGGAGGTATTGGAATAGAGAAATTGAGAGGCTTTAATAAAACCTGAATTCTGAATGTAAAAATTTGGTATCCCAAGATGAAACACCAATGTATCATAAAATGATGACGGTAAAGAGGCATATAGCATCGGAAACAGAAAGAACAGATATTCATTTACCGGTCTTTTAAAAAATCCGATGAATTTGGAAAAGAATAAATCTTTACAAAACTTAACGAGAAAGAATAATAACAATACCGGTAGCAGATAAAAGATCCATATCGTTACAGGAGAAAGAATTCTCATCATGCTGACGATATAAAAATAACCTGTAGTAAAAATCATTCCTATGGCAAAAAACACAGGAAAACTTACATTATCCTTTTTTAGTATTTTCATAATTGAAAAACCATATATATAGACGTTCAGAAAGAGAAGAATAGCTTTTACCAATGGTATTATTATTTCGAAAGTATACCTGAATACAAGTGCATTGATTGCCAAAATCACAGCAAAAAAAATTAATATATAAGTAATTAAATTGGAATTATTATCAGACAAACACTATCCCCCCTTCATCAAAAGAACTTTTATACCCGCCTTTAATTTCCGGTATAATTCTCCGAATGATCTTATCTTTAATAAACTTTTCAGAATAAATAACGGTCTGGCATAAAAACTTTTATATCCTTGAACGATCAGATCTTCCAATTCTTTTTTTGAAATGCCGGCATCCCAATGTGGAGGTTTAAACCCTTTGTTAATATTTTCCGCAAACTCCTTCCAATAGTCTTTTTTGATGATTCCGTCACTTAACCCCCTCATATAGATTTCTGTTGATGGAAACGGAGTAAGTATTGTCAGATGAATAAAATCTGGATTGATCCTTTTTGCAAACTTAAAAGTTTCATGAATATCGGATATGGTTTCGGTAGGAGATCCGATCATAAAATATGCCAAAGTTTGTATTTTATGTTTTTTAGTAAGCTTTATTATTTCCACTGCTTTTTCTAAGTCTATTTGTTTATTCAGAATTTTTAATATCTTGCTCGTACCCCCTTCTATCCCGTAATGAATCCCCCTACATCCCGCTTTTTTTAAAAGAAATAACAATTCTTCATCTATAACATCAACCCTTGTTCTTATATCAAAACCAACATCCAGTTCTTTCTCGATGATCAGATTACATATATCCTTAACCCGCTCTTTCCTTACCGTAAAGGTGTCATCATATATTAAGAACTCGTGTATTCCAAGTTTTAAACAATCCTCAATCTCCGAAACTACTCTCTCCGGACTTAAAGCTCTGAATTTTTTACCAAGTAACGGACGATTACAGAATGTACATCTGTACGGGCATCCTCTGCTGGTGAATAGTGTGGTAATAGGAGTCCTTTTTGCTAAAAGAGAGCTATACTTTTTATAGGGAGTTAAATGTCTTGCAGGAAAAGGTAATTCATTTAGTTCCTCTTCCGATATCATATCCGGAACACCCGTACTATGTATATTCCCGTCATCATCTTTAAAAGTGATCCCTTTAACTTTATGTAAATCTTTATGATTTTCCAATATCTGCCTGAAAACTATCTCTCCTTCTCCGAGGACAACTATATCAACTCCTTCAATTGATATGGTCTCTGACGGATAAATACTAACATGTGGTCCGCCGATCACAACCTTACATTTTGGATTAATTCTCTTTACAATTTTAATAGTCTCTACAACGTCAATAATGGTAAATGTCATAGCTGTAATTCCGACAAAATCAAATTCCTCCTCTTTTATCCTTAGTTCCAATCTATCATATGATAATTCTTCAACTTGAGAATCAATCACTTTTACATTAATCTTCTTATTCTCCAACAAAGAACCGGCAATCATCAAAAGACCCAGGGGGGGATTAAAACCTCTTTCAGAATCAATAATCTCAGGGTTGTTTCCTTTCAATTCGTTAAATGATGGTGGATTTATCAATAGTATGTTCATTGATACATTCTTATTAATCTTGAAGAGAAACTTTTATTTTCCACTTCTTTTTTCAATAATATCGGCAAGCATACCTATCGCCAGTATCTGAACAGAGGTCAGGAATAACAACAATACCGTTGAGTCGAGAATTTTCGGAAGCATTATGAAACTATAAATGAAAACAAAAACAGATGATAAAAACACTAAAGCACTTAAAGGAAGAAACACTTTCAGAGGATTAAAATATAAAACCGTTCTGATTATCAATAGAATGAAACTTAATGTATCCCTTATCGGTTTTATCTTGCTCTTTCCGGTTCTTTTTTTATAATCTATCGGCACATATTTCACCGACATATTATTTGTCAGCATAGACAAAGTAATGGTGGTAGAAAAAGAAAAATTGTTCGGTAATATTTTTACAAACTTCAAACAATCCTCTTTCCTGAATACTCTGAGACCGGAGTTTATATCCGGAATTTTAACTTCCGTGAGATAATTAGCCAATTTATTTAAAAACCATTTTGCAGGTCTTCTCATTAACGGTATTTTAACATTTTTTCCTGTCCTTGAACCGACAACCATGTTGTGGTTGTTCATCTCCTGCAAAAGTTCCGGGATTTTATCTACCGGATAAGTCCCGTCGGCATCACAAGTTCCGACCCATTCAAATCGGCTATGCCTTATTCCGGTTTTTAATGATGCCCCGTAACCCCTGTTAGAATCATTTTTAACCAATACAAGTTTTTTAAAGTTAAGCTCTTTCAATTTATCATAACTACCATCGGTAGAAGCATCATCAACCACAATTATTTCAAAATCAATTTCGGATGAATTAATGGAAACATAAAGATCTTCAATAGTTTTCTCAATACTTTCCACTTCGTTAAAACACGGAACAATCATAGATAGACCTTTAAACTCTTTCATGGAATTATTATAGTACATTCCACGTATAAAAAAAACCCAACGAATCTCCCGCCTGCCTAATATTATTTCTTAAGTTTATCCCTTGGCAACAACAAAACATAAATGTAATAGATATAGCATTATACCTGTATTTTTTGTTTTTACACCTCATTTTTATCTTTAATAACGATTATAGACAACATAGCCGTAAGAGCATGAAAAAATACAATTGTATATCCGGTTGGCAGATCAAAATTATAGGATACACCGATAGCAACCAGATTTACTACAATCCCTATTATCCAAGCTCTTATCACAACTCTCTTATTTCCTCCCCTTAAAGCAATAAAAGCCGGAGCGATAAGAAGAGCAAAAATAACAAAAACTCCTGCAAGTCTCACCGAACTCGTAACCGTAACGGCAAATATAGTGAAGAAAATAATATCTTTTAATACCCCTCCGACTCTTTTATTAAGGAAATTAAGAGAAACTCCGAGGACACTATACAATACGGCTGTCTTTACTATTTCACTCATAGGTGTGAAAAGGATATCAGCTGCAAGCAATTTTTGAAATTCTTCGGTTCCATGTGCGGATTTCGACAATAAAATAAACACTCCCGAAACACCAAACGCATACATTAATCCTATAAACGCTTCCTGATGTTTCACTTTATTCGAAACCAGTGAATTAAGTAATCCGGCAATTAATGCAAAACCGAGAGAGATAAGATACAAATACTTACCCTCAAGAAACATGAGAGAGACAGCTGCTCCGAGAGCAGCCATCTGTCCTATTGCAAGATCGGTAAATATTATCCCCCGCTTTATTATTTCTATTCCGAAATAGGAGTGTATACCGAGAAGGACAATCGATAGGAAAAAAGCACCTCCGAGTACATCTATCATTTCAACAATCTCCTTACAATTTCGTCAAATAGCGATACGATATCTTTAACTTTTTCGAACGAACCGACATCATGTGGCAGTACGACAAGCTTTACTCCTGTCTTTTTACTTACAAACTCGGAAGGTTTTTTCATGTGATAGACATCATGAATAATAAATTCCGCACCTTTGTGCTTTATAATCTCTATCATATCGAGAATGTGTTTTGTAGTCGGCGGTATCCCCGGAACAGGTTCCAAGGTGCCCAATTGTTTAAAACCGAATGCTTGCAGAAAATAATTAAAATTTTTATGGTATTGAACGACATTTTTTCCTTTAAAAATGTCCAGTTGATTATGCCACTCACCGATCTTTTTCTCCCACATTGTAGCAAAGCTTTTATGATTTTTTGTAAAATATTCCCTTTGAGAAATATCAAGTTCAACCATCTTATTTTTTATCGCTTTTGAAATAACAAGTATATTTTCAGGATTTAAGTGAAAATGGGGGTTCCCGTCCGGATGAACGTCACCATGTGCTCTTGAAACCTCTCTCGGAACATCAATAGCATCAATGAATGAGAAAAGGTCGAGAAAACCTTTGTTCCCCGGATTTATATCCGGATTATTCGCTTTCTTAATTATGGGAGGTATCCATCCTATTTCCAACTGACCTCCGTTTATTATTAACAGATCGGCTTTCCTTATTTTAGCAATAAACGAAGGTCTCGGTGTAATAAAATGGGGATCTTTATACCCCTTACCCAATGCCGTCACATTTACACGGTCTCCACCGATCTTTTTTACTATATCCGCAATGTACCCATACGATGTGACAACTCTTAACTTTGCATTAATTACCGATGACAAAATTAAAATAACCGCTAACAATACCAATATTTGTTTTATCCTTTGCATATTTTTCTCCTTTTTAGAATTGATGAGCTCCATGTGCTCCAATTGCAATATTTAATTGCAAATTCAACTCTCCGAAATTTTTCAAATTGTTTTTTGAATATAGATACTTATTGTAATTGTATTGAAGACGAATCCTTGAGAATTCCGTCGGGGAATAATCGATCATAAAAGAATACCTCTTCATATCTTCGGGAAATCTCAAATCTTTTCCAGCAGAAAAAACACAGTTTTTGCTTAACATATCAAACCTGAGTGCCGTTCTCCAAAATCTTGCGAATCTGTAAACAAACTCGGAATAAAACCCCGATTGAGATTTTGAAAAAGGGTGGTCATGGTTGTTATACTTTTCCATATTCTCATGATGAATCAATCCGTTGAATTTTCTATTCATAAATTCGGTCTGCAAGGAGATATACTTGTAAGAATCCAATAAATACTTTAGAGTTATATCAACTCCGAAAATCTTAGACTTCCCCGACAATGTATGATCCGAATCTTTACTTTTGTGGTTTAATCTTGTTTCACCTTCCGCATAAGATATACCTCCGAGAATCACAAGTTCACCTATATCGGTTGATGTTTTACCAAAAACAGTAAACAATCCCGGAACTTTCGTACTACCAACCGACTCCTCCCCGCTATTTGTCCCGTTATGATGATGTTCTTCCTGAATTCCGAAACTGACATTATTTTCTCCTTGAAGGATTTCACATCCGAAGGATAAATAAAAGTCCGTTGGAACAACCCAATTTATCTGAATCCCTTTCTCGTTCAATCCCTCTTCACCAAAAAATACATGATAAACCAGAGGAATTTCACGAAAATTCCATACGTGTGCATGTTGAGAATTTATTCTTCCGAATGAACTGAGAAACTTTCCAACCTTAAGTCCTAACCCATGAGGAAGATTTCTTGTTGTAACATACACTTCCTCAATTCCGAAATGACCTTCCGCTATATGAAAAACAGTGAAAAGATCAAAATAGGGATCTACTGTTGCAAATATTCCAAGTTCAGCATAGTTTAAACTGAAACCATCACCTCCTATTGAGTGTGAATGACCATGCGAATGATCTGAATGAGTAAATCCCGGGATATGGAATATTTCTCTATCCGTTCCACTAATACTCCCGTTCAAATAAGAAAAATCCATGATAAATGAAATCGCCGGAACAAATTTTTTCTGAGAAAACGGATCACTATCCTCTATACCGCTTGCAAACGTAATGAAAGATGAAAAAAAATAAACTGCTATTATAAAAAAATCTAAAACTACTCTCATGTAGTCCTCCTTTGTTTTTATTTGTCTGATTTAAATTGATTCAGCAGGGAGGACTTTTATTGGAGGGAAATGAATGTAATATTGAAGAAAATATATAACTCTTTAAATATATCTTTCTTAACAATTCAACAAGGATAAGCAAAAGCGTAAATATGATCGTAACCGACATGAGAGACTGAGATGATATAAGATAAAAAGGGCAATCGTATCCCCCTTCTTCAAGAATATCATGATTATGAAATACCAGTGAAAAAAGAGTAAGAAGGATAAACAAAGAGATTAAAATAACAACAAATATATTAAAACTTCGTTTACTTTTAAAGTCAGATCCCATTACTCTATTATAGTTTACCCTATATTTTTATTATAGACCTCAATTAGTTGCTTGTCAAAAAATAGAAGAATCTTTTTTAATTTTGATAATCGTATCTTTAAGCTGAATAGCCGATGGCCTTTTATCCGGATTTTTTGATAACATCTTTTTAATAATATCAAAAAGTTCATTCAATATCCCTTCGTTCGGATCATTTTTAATATCCGGTTCCTCCGTAAGGATGGATTGCATGATCTCCACTGTAGTATTACCGTTAAAAGGTTTTTCTCCTTTCAAAAGTTCATAGAATATTATTCCGGTTGAAAACATATCACTTTTATCGGAAACTTTTCCTCCGGTTAATTGTTCAGGTGACAAATAATGTATTGAACCCATTATAGATCCCGTCTGAGTAAGTTTCGTAAACGTATCAATTCGGGCAAGCCCGAAATCAAGAAGTTTAACAACTGTCTTCCCAGTGCTATCTCTTTCTACCATTATATTATCAGGTTTCATATCCCTGTGTGTTATATTTTTGCTGTGAATATATGAGAGAGCATCGGATATCTGAAACATGATTTCAATAGCTTCGGAAATAATTAGTTTTTTCTCCGTTTTAATGTAATTGCTTAAAGATTGCCCACCTAACAATTCCATTACGATATAGATTCCACCCGAATATTCTCCCCTCTCAAATATTTTTACTATATTTTGGTGTCGGAGTCTATCAATTATAATACCTTCATTCTTTAGTCTTAAAATCTGTTCTTTGTTACCGAAAAAATCTTCTCTTAACACTTTAATTGCATAGAGTTTATTTTTCAGGAAAATGTCCGTAGCCTTAAATACAGACCCCATTCCTCCCGACCCTATCTTATCCGTCAATTTATAGTGACCGATATAATGCTTTTCTTTCCAGAATGCCAAAACAGTTATATATTTCTTCAATAGTGAAATAATAAAATATGACAACAATGAGAAAAACAAAAGCATAATGATACGGAACCATAATGTCTCCCAAAAAAAAGGTACGATATCTATGTCAAGATAAGCTCCCGATTCGTTCCATTTTCCATCCCCGTTAGCACCTTTAACTATAAATTTGTATTTACCTGAAGACAAATTCGTATAGTGTGCCATCCACTCCCTTGAATTATCAAGTTGTTCCCATTTTATATCGTAACCTTCCAAAAAATATTTGACTTTATTTTTGGGAATCGAATGAAAACTTAAAACGGAAAAACCAATTTTAAGTTTCTTTACATCCGATCTCATTTTGAGTAATCCGTTTTTCGGTACAACTTTTTTTCCGTCGATAATGATCTCATCAATAATTACCGGAGATTCTTTTTTCTTATCCATCATCTTTTCCGGTTCTACAATAACCATCCCTTTCGGTGATGCTATTAGGATTTCTCCTTTCTTTGTTAGCCAGCCGGAGGGAGAAAACCCACCGGAACATTCGCTGTCAGCCATTCCGTCATCCCTTGTCAGTACTCCACACTCTACTTTATCTATCTTTTTATCAATAAAATTTAACAATTCATCCCTTTTTATATAATAAATTCCTTTATTTGAACTCATCCAAAAAGTACCATAAGGATCTTCCACAATTGTAAAAGCAACCCCGTTGAAAAGTCCATTCTTAACATTCACAACAAATATTTTATTATTACGAATAACATTTAATCCGTTGGCTGTCCCTATCCAAATAATACCATCGGAATCCTCATATACCGAAACTGCAAATTTATCGGAAAGTCCCTCCTCTGTGGAATAGTTTCTAAACTTTCCGTCTTTGAACCTGTCCACACCTCCCCCTCCGGTACATATCCAGAGAAATCCATTTGAATCCACCATTAAATTGTAGATAATCAGATTGGAGAGTCCATCTTCTTTTTTGTAAGATTTAAACCTGCCATTCTTAAAGGATGAAAGCCCACCCATCGTCCCTAACCAGATATTACCGTCCCTATCTCCCGTAATTGAAAAAACAGTATCGTTTGAAAGTCCGTCCTTTACCGTGAAATGTTCAACTTTCCCGTCCTTTTCCCTAAAAAGACCATTTCCGTATGTACCTATCCATAAAGAGCCTCTTTTATCATAGTAAAAAGAGAAAATTTTACAATCTTTGAACAAACTTTCATTATAAGATTTAACCTTATTATTTTTCATAACGCTGATTCCACGGTCGGTTCCTATATATATCCGATCTTTAATCTCAATGACAGGATTAACATAATTACTCAAAAGACCCTCTTTCTTTGTTACCATTTTAACTTTTCCATTGGTAATCTTTGTAAGACCTTGTGAAGTTGCAACCCAAAGGTTGCCTTCACTATCCTCAAAAATATCGTAAATAGAATTATTAATAAGTCCCTCTTTTTCACTTAAATATTCCACCATGCTTCCGGAAATCCTATTCATACCTCCGACTCCATCGCATCCTGTCCAATAATTCCCATCCCTATCTTTGATTATTTTAAATACATTCTTACTTAAGAGTCCGAATTCTGCTGAAATATTGGACATGACACCATCTCTCACTCTGATAATACCCGATCCCATCGTTGCAACCATTATCTCATCTTCAGAGACAACCAAAACATCCCTTATAATATTTGCTGTAAACTTTTCCCCGAGATTTACACTGCTCAACTGCATATTTTTTATAAAAAATAATCCGTTATCGGTTCCAAAAAATATTTTACCGTTATAGTGATCATTCTCAATTACATTTATCCTCTCATTTTCCAATTTTTCAAATTTAACAAACTTACTTTTTCCTTTATAAAATAATCCGCTCTCTGTCCCTACCCAAACAATTCCCTTATTGTCTTGACCAATCGATCTTACCAAATCATCAAGGAGACCATCCTTTTTCGAATACCTTCTAAACTTCCCGTTTTTATATTCTAACAGACCTTCGCGAGACCCTATCCACAGAGTTCCATTTTTATCTTCAAAAAGAGTAACTATATAATCATTAACAAAAACCGGATTATTCCCTTTTGTGAATTCAACAAATTTTTTCCCGTTGAACCTTGCTAATCCTTCCTGAGTTCCCACCCATATATATCCGTTACGAGTCTGAATTACAGACATGATGGTGTTTTGAGGTATCCCGTCCAACTGATTCCATGATTGAATCATATATTGAGTAACACTCCTTGACGGATCCAATGCAACAAGTGAGATAGGATAAAAAACAACCATGCAAAAAATAACAGATAAAAATGCAACAATAAGATACTTTCGTAAAAAAATCATTCTCACTCTCTCTATATTTAACAATATAACAGATTTTCAAAAATATCTCACTACAAAAATATTGAAATCTCTTGAGAGATATACCATACTGCTATTATATGGAAATGATAATCGACTCATCAATTCTTATTATTGATCTTTAAATTCTATCCCTTATATAGTAATTTTCATTACTCTCTACTTTCAATTTTCAAACCTAATACTGTCATGCTCCGTCACCTCCGGTGCGAAAGTATTTAATGATTAAATCAGTGAGGACAAAAAACGTGATGCGGATATTATCCTTATCCCATTTTTTAAAATATCAACTTCTTCATCTGCAACAACTTGATAGACATAAGGGATATTCAACTTTTTTTTGTAGTAATAAAGAGAAGAAGAAACCTCTTTTTTATTTAATTTAACTTCAACTGCAATCCAGGGTTTCATGTTCATAGTAACAACGAAATCGACTTCTCTTTTTTCAGAATCTCTTAAATAGAACAATCCGATATTGTAACCTTCCGAATCATATATAAAATGGGACCACTTTAATAAATGGGAAGCAATAAGATTCTCAAATTTTTTCCCGTCTTCAGACACTTCCGACCAATCCCACAAATACACTTTAGGTCTCTTCTTAATCGACCTGATCACATTTCCCGTAAAAGGGAATATTCTAAAACAGTAATAATGTGATTCAAGAATATCCAGCCATGAAGATACAGCCCGATGACTTACCTCAAGATCTTCCCTCATGGAATTAACTGATAACGGAGAACCCACCCGATCAGGCAACATGTCGCTCATAACCTTCATACTATTTAAATCTCTAACCTGTCCCGTATCCCTGATATCCTCGCGGAACAACCGCTCGATCTTTTCATTTTGCCATCTCCGTAACACTTTTTCGCTCTGTTTGAATAACGGTTCAGGAAATCCCCCGAATTTCATCAGGTTTTTAAACTCACTCTCATAAAATTTATCATTAAATTCCGGTTCATCAAGCAGCTTTACCGAAAGGTTCTTGTTTATTAGTTCGGGAAGGGTGAAAGGATGCATCCGGTAATAGTGGTATCGACCCTGCAATGAATCTCCACCCCTCCTGAACACATCCATCCTTCCACTTCCAGTCACCAGAAATTTGTACTTCTCTTTTAGATTGTCATATTCTCCCTTTAAAATTGACTTCCATTTTCCATATTTATGTATCTCATCAAAAAGCAATATTTCCGCATCTCCGGGCCATTCCGATGACATTATCCTTCTCCTGTCCGGTCTGTTATCCCAGTTAAAGTATGCGGATTTCTTAAAATGAGGTGATAAAATTTTCCTTGCAAATGTGGTTTTACCTACCTGACGCGGACCTCCGATAAAAACCATCTTTTCCCGAAGATCCTCCAATACGCTATTAGTGAGATATCTACCCTTTAACATATTTATATTATAGATAAAAACAGAATAAAATCAAATATTTTTGCCTATAAGCAAAATACTTACACAACAATTTTGCTTATATCCAAAATTTCTACTTTCAATTTTCAAACCGAATACTGTCATGCTCCGTCAAATCGGAACTACCTTAGGGCAACTTTCTACCCATCGCTCCTCTTATAATCATTGTTTTCTTCCCGCTTTCTAAATTCTCAAGCTCTTTTGCCTTGTAATCAAGAGATACAACATTATCCATAATTCCTCATTCCGAATATTTCAGTTATTTATTCTTATTAAATTATTTATGAGCATTATAAACTTTGGCAACTATCTTCCAGTCGTCTTCAAATTTTAACAAAGATAGATAATCGGTATAAATCAATCTGCCATTTTTTGATGCTTCAACTTTTGCAGGGAGAATCTCTGAAACCGAAGCTAATATTGTCAACATGATCTGTGACGGACTTACCAATAAAGAAATATCCGACAAATTATTTTTATCACTTCAAACCATAAAAGACCACAACTACAGGATATACAAAAAATTAAAAGTCTCCAACCGAGTTCAACTCACTAAAAGATTCTTGAAGAGATAATAAAAAAACAATAAGATACGGAAGCTTTTTTCACTTTTTGCTATTCTTAAATTTGAAAACCGATAACAGCCCTTTATGATCCGTTGGCCAAACTCCGGACGGTTTACTAAATATATCTTTTTTTTCAATATAGAGATGCGACTTTAAAATAGTTGAATCGGGTCCCACTATTATTACATCTTCGAGTGATAATTTACCATCATCATAGAAAAAAATAAAATCAATTCTTTCTCGTTCATCTGCTTTTGGAGCCCATGTCAATTTGGATATCTTTATGTCGGGATTGTAGGAAGGAAATGTAAATCCGGGATTTTTAACCGGATCAGGATATTTAACTCTGTAACAATCTGAAAAACCCGCTTCTTCAAGGAGTTTAGTACATTCCCACTCAATCACCACACCATTATGATCATAAGAATTTTTTGTTTCTTTAGTCCAATCTCTATGAGACGGCTCGTTAAAATCACCACCGATAATAACACTATTCCCATTCTTTAACTCTTTTTTAGCATCTTCTATAAATACTCTTATTGCATCGTCTCTTTTTGAAACCCTGCTATCTTTTAATAATTCCGCTTTATCCGTAATAGGAGCAGGAAGCTCTTCCCATGTTGTTCCGGAGTATCCTCTTACCAAATAATAACTACAATTAAGATAATCCAAGTGAGCCGAGTAAAACGCAATTTTTTTATTATAAATATTTACTACCGCCTTTGTAATAGAACCATGATCCCCTTTACACGGATACAATTCCGAATAACTCTCTATCGGATATCTTGAAATAATACCGGTATCATAACTTTTTCCGCTATAAAATTTCTTCCCATGAATAGCAAGAGCCTTTACGAGTCTTTTCCCAAAATCCGTATTCTTATAGTTTCTTACTTCACTTAGGGCAACTAAATCTGCATCTGTCCTGATAATCTCTTCAACAATAGCATTAAATCCACCTGTAATTACCGTCCCTTCCTGCCAAATATTAAATTGAAAAACTTTAAACTCCATATTTTTAGAATATCCGATCAGAGGAAGAAGCAAAATAAAAAGATGAAATTTATAATTATATTTTTTTTTCATAAGTTTATATCCTTTTAGTTATATTAATCTAAAAATTTGCTTGCCTCAATTTTATCCTTGATATAAGGAGAGAACAGATAAGTATTATTACACCACCTAATAATTGAACTAAACTTAATTTTTCTCCAAGGATAAAAAAGCCAAAGATAAGTGTAAAAATCGGTACAAGAAGCGAAAACATACTGCTATTCGATGCTCCTTCATTTTGCAAAGCGGCATAAAAGAAAATAATGCTTCCGCTAAAAGTAATCCCGTTTGAGAGTACAAGCAATAATATTTTCCAGTTTTTTATTGTCGAAAATCCTTCGGGAGAAAGAATAAGTACCAATAAAAAAAGAAATATTGTTCCGAATAAAGATCTCCCAAATGCAGTTTCTATAACGGAAAGGGTATTTAACACCTTCTTTCCGTAAACCCTCATTGATCCGATAAAAAAAGCAAGGAATAAAATTATCATATCTCCCTTCCTCGGAACAATATTTTTTCCTCCTGTAGTTACAAGATACACTCCAAAAATCATGATTGCCATAACAGTATAAAACCTCTTCGATGGTATTTCTCCAAGAAAAAAAAAAGCAAAAAGAACTGCTGCCGTTGAAGATAGAGACATAATAAAAGAAGCATTAACAGCTGTAGTATTCTGGATACCCCATAGTTTTAGGAGTATCCCTATTCCTGAGAATCCTATTCCGAGAATAAGAAAGTGTATATAATTTCTCTTAACAATTTTTATCGGATCATATTTTTTGTAAAATAATATGACTGATATGATAGTAAATCCCGCTATTATACGGAGAAACGCAAATACTAATTTGTCAACGCCATGATTCAACACCAATTTTTGAAGTATATGCCCTATTGCAACAAAAATTGCAAAACAAACCAAGTATACAACACTTTTTATTCTCATTTAATTAAAAATATTGTACTTCAAGTTTCCCTATTTAACAAACAACGATTTGACACAAAAGATTTATCATTTTATATTAGTAACAATACGGGGGGAACAAATGAAAATAAAAAGAGTGATCATCTCTCTACTTTCACTGTCTGTTTTCACTATGCTGAATTTTAATTTATTAATTGCCAAAGATAACGATAAGCCTGGAAAATTAGCTTACAAAGTAATGAAAACAGCAGAATCACATAAAAGGAACGGAGAGATTTATAAAGCCGGAAAGATATTTCTTGAGGCTGCAATGATGTATAAACAAGCCATAAGATCGGATCCGAACAATGGAGGTTATAAGACAAATTTTAAATATTGTCTCGGAACAAGAGGATTCATTCATATTAAAGAGGCTCAGACTCTCTTTAAAAAGAAAAAATACGGTGAAGCTGCAAAGTTTTTTAAATGGGCTGCAGATGCATATAAATACGCTTTAAAAGAACTGCCTGAAGAAAATAATTTTAAAACTAACCTTGAATATGCTCAACATCACGGAGGAACAGCAAACTTTGAGAATCAATTATCCAAAAGAGGTCCTGCTCCTAATTTGAAAATAGAAAGTTTCAACGGCAAGACAATTGACATAACCGATATGAAAGGGAAAGTTATCCTTCTTGAATTTTGGGCGGGATGGTGCCCTTCATGTAAAAAAAGTATGCCGATTCTCAGGGATATACACAAAAAGTTATCCTCAAAGGGACTTGAGGTAATTGCAATAGCCATGGATAAAGATAAAACTTGGAAAAAATACGGGTCTGAAAAAAAGGCTTTGGAAATAGCAAAAGAATTCAATTTTAAATTCGGATGGGGCGATAAATCGGTATCTAATGCATATGGAAATTTTAATTCGGTTCCCACTATTGTACTCATTGATAAAAAAGGGAATCTTTTTAAGAAGGTTCCATTAAAAGATAGATCAAAAGATAATTTGTTAAAACTTGTCAAATCGTTATTATAGTTTTTATTTGATATAATAATATCGAATTTAATAAAGGAGTAAAATTATGAATAAAAAACGTATTATTTTAACATCCGTTATATTAACCGCTTTTATCATGTCCGGAACTCTGCTATCAGCAGAATCGGAGGAGAAGAGTTCAACGAAATCTGAAATTTTAAAAATTCTTTCCAAGGAATTACCATCCTTAAAAAAACTTTACATAGATCTTCACAAATCACCGGAACTCTCGTTTATGGAGATTAATACTTCGAAAAAAATGGAAAGAGAACTAAAAAAAGCGGGATTCAAGGTTACATACGGTATAGGAAAATACGGAGTTGTAGGAATAATAAAAAACGGTATTGGGAAAACAATTATGGTGAGAGCAGATATGGACGGACTTCCAATAAAGGAAAAAACAGGATTACCATATGCAAGCAAGATCATAACGAAAGATAGTTCGGGCACAGACGTAGGAGTAATGCATGCTTGCGGTCATGACATTCATATGACGGTTTTTACCGGAACAGCAAGGGTCCTTTCTCAATTAAGAAACAGATGGACAGGTACTCTCATAATGGTAGCTCAACCTGCAGAAGAGATCGGAACAGGTGCCAAAGCAATGATCTCGGACGGGCTTTTTAATAAATTTCCAAGACCTGATTATGCTATTGCTCTTCATGACAGCCCCCATCCCGCCGGAACAGTTGCATCAAGATCGGGATTTCTCCTTGCAAATGTTGATTCCGTAAATATTGAAGTAAAGGGTGTCGGCGGTCACGGAGCAGCTCCTGACAAAACAAAAGATCCCATTGTATTAGCTTCACAGATCGTTATCGCACTTCAGACAATCGTAAGCAGAGAAGTTCCTCCGAATAAAAAGGCTGTAGTCACTGTCGGATCGATACATGGAGGAACAAAACACAATATCATTCCCGACCGTGTTTATTTAAAAATTACCGTAAGATCCTATGAACGGGATATTCGGAGAAAAATATTGAACTCAATAAAAAGAATTGCCAAGGGAACCGGAATAGCCGCCGGTCTTAAAGAAAAAGATCTTCCGGTTGTAACCGTAATAAAAGGTTCAACAAATGCAACTTACAATGACCCTATTCTAACAAAAAGGATGATGAATACATTTAAAAGAGTACTCGGAGAGAAAAAAGTTCTTACCGCCGAACCAATCACAGGTGGGGAAGATTTTTCAGAATACGGAAGGGTTGAACCGAAAATACCGATATTCATTTATTGGCTGGGGGCAACAAAATATGAGGATATAGTTAAGGCAAAAAAAGCCGGTGAAATACTTCCCATTCCCCATTCCCCGTTTTGGGCTCCCGACTACGAGCCTACAATAAAAACAGGAGTGCTGACTATGAGCTCTGCCGTAATTGAACTAATGAAAAAATAAATACAATTTATTTTTTCAGTTGCTTAAGGATTATTTCTATTGCTTTATCCAATTGAGGATCTTTACCTTCCAATCTATCTTTGAATGTATTTTTTATGTAAATATCAGGTTTTACTCCGGTGATCTCCAGATCCTTCTTGTCAAGGGTATAACATCCCCAAGAAGGAAGACGATAGAAAGACCCGTCTACCAAAACTTTCCCCGATGTGAAAATAATCCACCTGTACGTTTCTGTTCCGACTATCTTACCTATTTTTAATTCCTTGAATCCGGCTCCGGTCATCTCCGCATCGCTAAGCGATTGTTGGTTTAGTAGTAAAACAATAGGCTTTGAGGATGGAGCAAAGTTAGGTTGAGGTCCATATTTACCTCCTCTATATTTCCATAATAAATAAGATTTTTGACTTAGAAAATTTATAACGGCATCATGAACATTTCCACCTGT
>Ga0256846_1000106_pt1 | contig 36490 bp, 25 predicted proteins | sample TevniametaG_FD_189098 | JGI IMG/M metagenome (GOLD analysis project Ga0256846, IMG submission 189098) | Tube worm associated microbial communities from hydrothermal vent at the East Pacific Rise, Pacific Ocean - Tevnia | ecosystem: Host-associated > Annelida > Integument > Unclassified ...
GATGACCGGCAGCAGACTACGCCGGCCGGCGAATGTGACTCCTCTGATGGGTAAGGCCGAAAACAACATATCGCGCGCCAGGAAAAAAAAATCGCCGGCCCGTCCGCCGGTTAATGCTCTCCAGCCGCCGTTGCAGGATACGCCGGCAGCCGACATCAGCCTGACCGGTTACGTGGAACACGTGACTTTTCACAACCCGGAGAACCACTACACCATCGCACGGTTGCGCGTTGAAAAGACCGGCAGCCTGATTACCATTGTCGGCTACCTGCCTGAAGCCCGGCCCGGAGAAACGGTCCGGGTGACTGGACGCTGGGAAACCCACCCCCGCTTTGGCGAACAATTGAAAACCACCGGCTTTGAAGTCCTGCTGCCCACGGCCGTGGAAGAGATTCAAAATTACCTGGCCACCGGATTTATCCCGGGGATCGGGCCCAAAACAGTCCATCGAATCACCGACCGGTTTGGCGAAACAACGCTTGATGTGATCGAAAACGATCCAGAACGCCTGATTGAAGTAACAGGCATCGGGAAAAAGACAGCCCGCCGCATCCATACGGCATGGCGACAGCATCACATTGTCCGGGAGTTGATGCGGTTTTTCAGTGAAACCGGAATTTCCGCTTCACACTGTGGCCGGGTGCTCAAGCTTTACGGCGAAAAAGCCGTCGACATCCTCACCGGAGACCCCTACCGGATCGCCCTGGACTGGCCGGGGACCGGGTTTAAGATCGCCGACACCATCGCCGTTTCCCAGGGGATGGACAAAAACGACCCCACCCGGGTAAAGGCCTGTCTGCTTCATCTTGTTGCCACCGATATCGAAGACGGCCACACCCTGACCGAAGAAGAGCGCTTATGCGGCCGCTGTGCAGACGATTTTGATATCCCGCCGGATGAAGTGGCGGAAGCCCTCGCGCAACTGGACGATGCCGGCGAAGTGGTAATGGAAACCGGGCGGATACCGGCGGACGGACGGACGGTCTGTCTGAAATCAATTTTTTCCGCTGAAACCGGCATCGCTGAACGACTGGCGGCACTGCAGATGATCCCCATGCCCCCGCCTCCGATGGACCGCGACCGGCTGGCGGCCGAAATTGTCCGCAAACTGGCCATTCAGCTTTCCGAAGAACAGCAGACGGTCCTTGAATCTCTGTTAAATTACCGCGTGGCCGTGCTCACCGGCGGGCCGGGAACCGGCAAAACCACCTTGATCCGTTCCCTGACGGCTGTTCACGAGGCCCGGGGCGCCCGTATTCTCCTGGCCGCGCCCACGGGACGGGCCGCCAAGCGCCTGTCCGAGATCAGCGGCCGGCCCGCCGCCACCCTGCACCGACTGCTGCACTACAACCTGCAGACGGATCTGTTCGACAAAAACCGCGACGACCCCCTGGCGGCCGACGTGGTCATCGTTGACGAAGCGTCCATGGTGGACACCTGGCTCATGTATCACCTGCTTGAGGCCGTGCATCTCGAAACCATTGTTGTTTTTGTGGGAGACGTGTATCAACTGCCACCGGTGGGGCCGGGAAACGTGCTGGCCGACATGATTCAATCGGGCACCATCCCGACACTGGAGTTGACCCGGATCTTTCGTCAGGCCCGGGAAAGCCCCATTATCATCAACGCCCACCGGGTCCGGCAGGGGAAACCGCTGCAGCTGCCGTCCGCCCCGGAAGTCGACGGCCTGATGGATTTTTATTTTATCCGCATGGCCAACCCGACCCTGGCGGCCACGGCCATCGCGGAAATGTGCGCCGACCGTATTCCCGAGCGGTTTCACCTCGATCCGGTCCGGGATATCCAGGTGATTACCCCCATGCACAAAGGCGATGCGGGCACCCTCAACCTCAACCGGCTTCTGCAGCGCCGCCTGAATGCTGCGGGCCGCCAGCCCGGCAGAAATCAACGTACCTTCTATGCGGGGGACAAGGTGATGCACCTGAAAAACAACTACCAGAAGGATATCTTCAATGGGGATATCGGGATGGTATCCGCCGTGGACAAGGGCAATGTATCCGTCAACTACGATGGCCGGATCATCGAGTACGATGCGGCGGAGCTGGATGACCTGACCCTGGCCTATGCCATCTCCGTGCACAAATCCCAGGGGTCCGAATATCCGGCCGTCATCCTGCCCCTTTTCACCCAGCACTACGCCCTGCTTCAGCGGAACCTGCTTTACACCGCCATTACCCGGGGGAAGCAGCTGGTCGTTATTGTGGGCACGCCGCGCGCTGTGGATATCGCCCTGGCCAACGACCGGCCCCGCCGCCGTCTGACCGGTCTGGCCCGGCGGCTCCAGCGCTGACGGGCCGGGCACACATTTTTTCAGCCTTTAGAACTTGAACGCCACGCCAATGGCAAAAACCGGATACCAGGCGTACCCATCCGTTTTATCCTCAATTTCGTTTTCTTCATTTCTGAGATGACGCTGAAAATCGGCGTTTGAGCCAATCGGCCCGGTAACGGACAGATCGGCCTGGGGCGACCCCTGAAAAAGGACACCCAGGTCCATAAAAAAGCAAATCGGCCCGCCGCCGACAGCATCTCCCCACCCGATTCCCAGATAGGGAGAAACCGTATTGAAATCGATGGTCCCCTTCAGATGACCGACATCGTCGGTGGAATAGGCGATATCGTCAATAATATAGTGGCTGCGTTTTGTATTGGCCTTCATATCCAGATCATTGAAATTCAACACCAGCCCGCCCGTCAATCGGAAATCGCCCCCCAGGAAATGCCAGTCGAACAGCAGGGATCCGGAAAACAGGTTGAGATCGAGATCATAGTCGATCTCTTCGATCTTGGTGTCATAGCTGTATTTAAACCCGTTGAGGCCCACGCGGGCATTAAAATAGGGCAGCAGGCCGATGGTGAGTTCCGCACCAACTCCCAGGGTACCGGCCTTGACGCCCAGGGCCATATCGCCGGTCTCGGCCCGGCCCGGGCTGGAAAATACCAGCAGGGCCAAAAGGCCGGTGACAACATATCGCATCTGTTTTTTCATCATCTCCTCCGCTTGGTGGTCTTCTCTTTTTCTGCTTCTCCTGCCCGATTGCCGGCCCGCACCGTGTTTCAATCGTTACCGAACTGCTTTTCTTTTCGTCGCCGCATCGAGATCCTATCCGGAAAGCCAGATATAAAAACCGGTCAGCAGGAGAATCGCCCCGACAATAGCGATCCAGTCGCGCAATTGCAAGCGATACGTTTTATAAAAGGTCCGGTTTTTCCGGCTGAACCCCCGGGCCTCCATTGCTTCGGCCAGTTCTTCGGCCAGCTGGAAAGACTGAATCAGCAGGGGAACCAGAAAAGCCGGATACTGCCGCAGGGACGCCCAGCCCGGCGCCATCGAAAGGCCCCGGACACGCTGGGCATCCAGGATATCGCCGGCCTTGCGGCCGATCACCGGGACAAACTGCATGGCTGTGGAAAAAACAAAGGCCACCGTATAGGGCAGCCCGATCTTGATCAGCGCGTTGGCCATGTCCTCGGGCGATGTAACGGAAAAAAAAAGAAAAAAGACGGTGGTCAGAGTCAACAGCTTCAGCGCGGCAAAGCCGCCGGCCGCCGGGCCGGCCGCCCATCCGGTGACTAGACCAAAAAACAGGGCCATGGGAATGACCAGCCGCAGCCAGCGCAGCCAGGCCCGGGTTTGTTTCAAGGCGAAAATGAAAAGAACCAGAAAAAGCCATTGCCCGATCAGCAGAGAAACAGGCCGGGTAGTGGCCACAAAAAACGTCAGTAAAAAAGTGAGAATCAGTTTGGTACGCGGATCAAACATGGATATTTTCCCAATATATCAACTGGCGTTAAAGCCTTGATTGTCCTTTTGGAACTGTGGTACGGCAAGCGGAGCCGGCGGCCCGTGCAACCTGCCGCATCCGGACTTTTCGGCCGGACGGCGAAATAATACGTGTTTATTTTCCCGTCATCTACCACAGATATCGTCATTTGAATACCCGGCAGGCGGCCGGAAGAGTGAGGGCTGTATGGATAAAGGGGGCAATGAACAGATGATACCCATCCTCGATCACACCCCTGTCGCCATTGTCGGGGGCGGGCATTTCTGCCGGCAACTGCTTGAGCTGCTGTTTTCCGAATATTTTTCCGACCGCCCCCCCCGCATTCTGGGCGTCGCCGACCCCGACGAAAAAGCCGAAGGAATCCGGTACGCACGGAAAAAAGGGATCTTCACCACCACCGATCACACCGCTCTGTACGCGCTCGACGGGCTGAAAGTCCTGATCGAAATCACCAATGACCCCACACTGGCCGAAACAATTGAAAAAACCAAACCGCAAGGCGTATTGCTGATTGACTACATTGTCAGCCGCACCCTCTGGTCCGATCTGCTCATCGAAGCCGAAAAAGCCAAAGCCCTGCGGACGATCGGACACAAAACACTGTCCGGCGCGGACGTGGCGTCTCTTTTTACGGGATATGCCGACCGGATCAGTCATCTGGTCCGCAGCCGGTGCCAGCGGTACGAATCCATTGAGCGAAAACTGCAGAAAACCGGTGCGGGCCTGGGCCAGATCATCGAGGGCAACTCGATCCCGACCTTCGTCATTGATCAGGACCACATCGTCACCCACTGGAATCAGGCCTGTGAGAAGCTGACCGGATATGCGGCCGCACAGATCATCGGCACTCGCGGCCACTGGAAACCCTTCCACCCGGAAAAACGCCCGGTGATGGCCGACCTCATTCTCGAAGGGGTCAACCGGCGGGAAACGATGAAATATTACGGAGACAGCTGGAAGCAGTCCTCCCTGATCGACGGCGCCTACGAAACCGAGGAATTTTTCCCGAATCTCGGCAGGGACGGGTTGTGGCTATTTTTTACGGCCGCCCCCATCCGGACGGCCGGCGGCGACGTTGTCGGCGCCATCGAAACCATTCAGGACCGTACTGAAACCCGGAGAGCCGCCGAGGAAGCCGTCCGGCAAAACCGGCTGCTGAGCGCTGCCCAGCAAAAAATGGCCCAGCTGATCCAGGGCAGTACCATGCCGACCTTTGTCATCAACCAGGATCACATTGTCACCCACTGGAACCGGGCCCTCGAAAAACTGTCCGGTTGTCGTGCCGAGACCATCGTGGGCACCGACCGGCAATGGGCGCCCTTCTGGAAATCCAGGCGCCCATCCATGGCCGATGTTATCCTCGATCAGATTCCCGAGGAAAAAATCAAATCCCTTTACCGGGAAAAATGGCGTAAATCCCCCCTGATTGCCGATGCGTATGAAGCGGAAATGTTTTTCCCCAACCTGGGTGAGAACGGGAAATGGTGCTGGTTTACCGCTGCCCCCATCAAAGCGGCCGACGGTCATATCATCGGCGCCATTGAGACCATCCAGGACCGTACCGAAGACAAACAGGCCGAAGAAGAAATCAAGCGCCACAACCGGGAATTAAAGACGCTCTGCCGCATCTACCAGTCCCTGGGTGCACCGCTGGATATTGAGTTTCGAATGAACCTGACCCTTCGGCAGATTACAGAAGTACTGGGGTCGGATTTCCTGTGCATCTACCTTCTCGACCGGGACGGCCGGTACCATCTCCGGTACAGCTATGGCGCCTGCGGCGATATCTGCCGAAAAATGCCCGTGGCCGATGAGGACAGCATGGTGTACCGGGTGGCCCGGCAACAGCGCCTGATGACATTCAACCTTTCGCAGACCGGCGCCAGTCCGGAGCTGGCGCTGTTAAAACGGGAACACCTCAAAGCCGTTGCCTATGCCCCCATCTTCGACCGGAAAAAAAACACCCTGGGCGTGATCCGCTCCGGAAATCGATCTGTCCGGGAATATACCGACGAGCAGAAAAACCTGCTGGAACTGACGGGCAACCGGATCGGGGTGGCCATCGAAAATTCGATTCTTCAGGAGGAACTGCAGGAAAAAGCCTATTTTCAGGCCAAATTGATCAACAGCTCCAACAACGGTATTGTGGCCACCGACAACAGCTGGAAGATTCTCGTTTTCAACCCGCAGGCGGAAGAATTATTTGGTCTTGCGCGCAAAGACGTGGTTGGTAAAATCGACGCCCGGGACCTTTTCCCCCGGAAAGTGGTGGACTGGCTCCTGCAGAACCGGTCACCGGCCGGCCCGGCCGGTACGCCCCCCTGGGAAGAAGCCACGCTGCACACCACCGATCATGACGCCATTCCCGTCATATTTTCCGGATCCCTGCTCTACCGGGGCGACAAAGTCATGGGCAGTGTGGCATTTTTCCAGGACCTGCGCGAGATCAAGCGCCTGGAGCAAGAACTGATCCAGTCGGAACAACTGGCGGCAGTCGGGCAGACTGTTGCCGGCATGGCGCACTGCATCAAAAACATTTTAAACGGGTTTACGGGGGGCAGCTATCTGCTTAACATCGGCATTGACAGAAATAATTCCGATAAGATAAAAACCGGGTGGCGGATGATTCAACGCAACATCGACCGCACGTCCGGTCTCGTCATGGATCTGTTGTCGTATTCCAGAGAACGGGAACCGGAATACGAATGGTGCCGGCCAAACCGGATTGCCGCGGATGCGATGGAAGTCATGGCCGAAAATGCCCGCGCCCACGCCATTGAGATGGTGCAGAAGATGTCCCCGGCGGTAGAAAAAGCCCGGCTTGATCCGCACAGCCTGCACCGCTGTCTGGTGAATCTGATCTCCAATGCAATTGACGCGTGTGCGGCCGATGACAATCCGGGTAAAAAACACCGGGTGGTCGTGCGCAGCCACATGGAAGCAGGTGACCACCTCCGGTTTGATGTGACGGACAACGGCATCGGCATCCCCGCTGCCATCCGCGCCAGACTGTTTACATCGTTTTTCAGCACCAAGGGCGCCAACGGGACCGGCCTGGGCCTGCTGGTGACCCGCAAACTGGCCGAGGCGCACGGCGGCACCATTGATGTGACATCGATACCCGGGAAGGGAACCGTGTTTTCCCTTCGATTTCCCTGTCACGGCGATGCCGTTCTAAACGCCGGTCTTGATTCAACAGAAAACCATAATGGCCGTGTGGTGACCGTCACAAAAGAAAGGGAAACACCTGATGCGTAAAAAAGTTCTGATTGTGGACGATGATCCCGATGCCCGGTTGTTTAACGCAACGGTTGTGGAAGAAAGCGGGTTTATCCCCATCGAGGCGGAAAATGGCGAGGAAGGATTGAAAATACTCAAACAGGAAGCCCCGGACCTGGTGATCCTCGACGTATTGATGCCCCGGCAAAGCGGTATCCGCCTGTACCGGGAGCTGAAAACCGATACTGCGCTGAAAAATATTCAGGTGATCATGCTGTCCGGTATTGCCCGGAAAACATTTATCCGGTCCCAGAATGCGTTGACCGAATTCGGGGGAGAACCGGTCCCGGAGCCGGAAATATATTTCGAAAAGCCGATTGAACCGACCGTGCTGGCCGAAACGATCAAAAAAATACTGGCCTGAAAAAGCCGACATTCAAATGCGGACAATCCGCCGTGCGGAAAGCGTGCCAACGCCACCTTCCCGGACACAGCGGCCGCCGACCAACGGAGAATCGTCCATGGCAGTCATCACCATTTCCAGGCAGTACGGCGCCGGTGGCCAGACACTGGGCCGGCTGCTGGCTGATCGATTAAGCTACACCTTTGCCGACAGCGGTACCATTCAGCGTTTTGCCCGGGAGATCAACTCGCCGGCCGGCCGACCGGTTTCGTTCGGCAGAAAAGCCGGACAACGCATTACCCAGCTGGCCGCCACGTTCCCGGAAAACAAGGCAACCTCCGGCCAGCCGGGAGACCGGAATGGTCAGATGTTTCTCGAACATCTCGTCCTGATCATTGCGCAGATTGCCGACGAGGGCAACGCCGTCATCATGGGAAGGGGCAGCCAGTATATCCTTGCCGATCATCCGGACACCCGCCATGTTCTGCTTATCAACACTGTTGAAAACCGGATCCGCTTCCTGATGAAGAAAAATGACCTGCCCGAACGGCAGGCCACCCGCCAGGTTCAGGACGAAGATCTCCGCCGCGCCGATCTCTATCGCAAACTGGGCAAGCAGGATTACGATCACCCCGCGCTTTATCACCTGGTGTTAAACATGGCCCGGATGGATCTGCCGACCGCCCTGGATCTGATGGTCCACCTGACCAGGCCCTGATCCGGTACCGGCCTGTTTGGACCTTATCGTTTCTTCCGGGCCAATCCAATTTTTGAAAACCGAACTTCACTACTGACCCGCATTCACTTTAATCCGGCTGCTGACACAGGCCTGGCAGGACCCCGACCGGATACGGGCGGCATCGGAAAGGGAGAGAACGCCGGCAATCGTTTCCGCCGGGCCGTGTTTAACAAACATGCGGTGAATCCCGGCAAAGATCATCTGTTGAATGGCATCTTCCAGGTAGTCGTCGCGGAGACAGGCACGAACCGGCGATGTCATGATCCGGCGGGCCGGGGTATCGGCCGGCAGCCCGTGTTTATAGGCCAGGATCAGGTCGGTCTTGGAGACGACGCCCACGGGCAGATGATCGGCACTTTCGATGAGCATGGCGCCGAAGCGATGCATGGAAAGCTGCTCCATCACCGCCGTCAACGGGTCGGAATCGGCGGCAGCGACCACCTGATCGGTCATCACTTCCCTGACCGTCAGCCGGGATACCGGATCGTCCGAGGCCTCGGCCGGTCCCCGGAGATGCCGGCTGAACTCACAGGTATGACAGTATCTGTACAGCAGCCCCACCATGTCCGGATAGGCCAGGGCGCCCGCCACTTCACCTGCCGGATCCCGGACGTAAAGCCGATAGACGCCCAGGGTGCGCATTTTCTCCAGCGCGGTATCCAGAGAATCATCCCGGCAGCAGAAAAGCGGCGGGGCCACCATGATATCCGACAGCGGCGAGCCAATCGGCAGGTCGGCATAGTAGGCGCCCATGATATCGGTCTTGGACGCCACGCCGGCCGGTTGTCCCTTTTCATCCAGCGTCATCAGAGCGTTGGCCTTGTGTTTGATCAGGTAGTTGATGCTGTGATCGATACTCATCGTCTGCGGCAGACGAACAAACTGTCGCCGCATGGCATCTTTGACGGTCAGGCCGGTCAGTACCGAGCGGGCAACGATGATGGCCATGGGGTGCCTCCCTATGCGGTCAGTTTGTCGAGCAGATGGTAGAACAGGTCGGATATATAGACGATGCCGAGGATATGATCATCTTCAAGAACGGGAATCCGGCGGACATGCTTGTTGATCATCAGATCAAGCAGCAGCATCAGGTGGGTATCCGGGGTAACCGAGATCAGATCGGTGGACATGATATCTCCCACCCGGACCGCCCCGGCCTGCTGACAGGCGGCATCCACCAGACCGGAGATGTCGATGTCATCCATGGTGCCCCAGACGTGGATGTGCTTGGGGCGGATAAACAAGAGGATGTCGTACATCGAGAGCATGCCGATCAGCCGATCCGCAGCGTCGGTGACAACCATGCCGAATACCTTGCGGCCCTCATCTTCGGAAGCTTTGCGGAAAACCCGGACGGCGTCTGCAACCGTCTGTTCCGGTGTTAAGGCATGACGGCAGGGTGTCATCACATCGCGGGCGGTCATTTGCATCGTTTATCTCCTCCGGGTTTAGAAAACGGCGGATTTGCGGCATCCGTGAGAATGGCATATTTTAATCGGAATCCGGCTGAAAAAACAAGAAGGATTTTGCTCCATGTCTCATCGGCACATCAATACTCGGGGCATTTTCCGGATAATGACGGGCACCTGTTTTGCATCCGTTTTCGGAAAAAAACCGGATTGACATTTTTTCTCTCGACGAACGTGGAGAAATGATGATATACGGTTCAGGTGCATCACAGGGTCTGCAGCAGGCGCGGACCCGGGTGCTTTTTTTGTTTTATCGGCCCGAAACCAGGGGCCATCGAACGGCACAGTTTATCAACCGGGAACAGTGAGGCGGAAACATGGCGTTTACCATACTGAAAAAAGGATTTGATATCAGCAAGCAGATCGATGAGTTCATGGACAAAGTCAGCGAATCCGGTCTGATCTTCCAGCGGGGAATTCATTCGTATCTGCAGGGAAAAATGGTCTCTTTCCAGAAACGGCTGAAAGATATTTACGAAATCGAGCATCAGGGCGATGCCCTGCGCCGAAACCTGGAAAAACAACTCTACCTGCAGACCCTGATCCCCGAATCCAGGGGCGATGTACTTGAACTTCTGGAAAGCCTGGACGCCCTTCTCGACCGGTTTAAAGGCGCCCTGTGGCGCTTTGATATTGAACGCCCCAATTTTTTCCCTGAAATTCACGACGATTTTGAAGAGCTGACCCTCTGCGTCGTCAATTCCGTGGAGGCCATTGTCCTTTCCGCCCGGGCATTTTTTAAAAACATTGATGCCGTCAATGACCACATGCACAAGGTGATTCACTGGGAAAGCCAGTCCGACATCATTTCAACTGATCTTCAGCGGAATATATTCAGCCGTAAAGAGATGCGGCTGAGCCATCGCATGCAGCTCCGTGATTTTGTGCGTCATGTGGACAAAATCGCCGACCGGGCCGAGGACGTTGCGGATAAACTCGGCATTTTTGTCATCAAGCGCTCGCTATAGGGATCTGCCATGTTTGCTTTTTTTCTTTCCAGTGGTCTGTTTCTCGGATGGTCCCTGGGGGCCAACGATGCCTCCAACGTGTTCGGCACGGCTGTCGGCAGCAAGATGATCCGCTTCAAAACCGCGGCGGTCTGCTGCAGTATTTTTATTATTTTAGGCGCCGTGGTCAGCGGGGCGGGGGCATCCGATACCCTTGGAAAACTCGGGGCCGTCAATGCCATGGCCGGCGCGTTTATCGTTGCGTTTTCCGCGGCCGTCAGTATTTATCTGATGACCCGGGCCAAATATCCGGTATCCACGTCCCAGGCAATTGTGGGCGCGATTATCGGATGGAACTTTTTTTCCGGGTCCCTTACCGACTACACCGCACTGAAAAAAATTGTCGGCACATGGATATTGTGCCCGCTGATTTCTGCGGTTTTCGCTGTCTTCCTTTACAAACTGATTGTTTTCGGCATCCGGCGCCTCAAGCCGCACATGCTGACCCAGGACGCGCTGACACGATTCGGCCTGCTCATCATCGGGGCTTTCGGTTCGTACAGTCTGGGGGCCAACAATATCGCCAACGTCATGGGCGTCTTTGTCCCGGTTTCGCCTTTTTCCGATATTTCCCTTTTCGGCTGGATCACATTATCATCCGCGCAGCAGCTGTTTTTCATCGGCGGGGTGGCGATTGCCGTCGGGGTTTTTACTTATTCCCGGCGGGTGATGGAAACCGTTGGCGGCGGGATTATCAGCCTGTCTCCGGTGGACGCTTTTGTGGTGGTGACGGCCCATTCAACCGTCCTCTTCCTCTTTGCGTCGCAAAGTCTGGAGAGCTTTCTAATCCGGCATGGCCTGCCGTCGATTCCGCTGGTCCCGGTTTCCAGTTCCCAGGCAGTCGTGGGGGCGGTGATCGGTATCGGCCTGTTGAAGGGCGGCCGGGGAATTCGCTGGCGGCTGCTGGGCGGGATCAGCAGCGGATGGGTCATCACGCCTGTTATCGCCGGCATCTTCTGCTTTGTGTCTCTTTTTTTCCTGCAGAATGTTTTTGAGCAGGATACCTACCATCCGGTCAAATATTCGCTGACACCGGAAGTCATCAGCCGAATCGAAAAAACAGGCCTGTCGACCGGCCCGTGGCGAACGCTTGAAGGCGTGGAATTTGCCACGGCCAACGCATTCAAAAGGGCCATTTCCAAGGGCCGCGCCATACCGCCAAAACGCCTGGCGCAGGTGATGAGTGCGGCTGAAATACATCCCATGAAAATAACGACGGACCGGCTGAATGCGGTTTCCAATACGGATCGCCGGCTTTCCGCCGGGCAGAAGAAAGACCTGGCCCGGCTGGCGGGCCGCACGTTCAGGCACAAATGGGAACTGGCCGATGCGCTGGCGGCGATCTCACCGGCCTGGCGCCTGACCCATCAGGATAAAAAGCACGACCACGCGCTGCAATCCACGCTTTCCCATCTTTACACAGTATTCGCCAGCGGCGCTGGCGGATGACCCGGCAACGTGCCAGGCATCCGGCATCACCGGTTTCCGGGTTCGGCCCCTTGGGCGGCATCCGCTTCTCCTTTTCGCTGAATCTTGATTTGCGGCCGAATCCGGCGGAACCTTTTTGAGTTGTCTTCATCTGGTTAGTCTGGTATCTTTAGATTTGGTAAAGCCCGCATTGTCAGATGGGTAGATCCGGCCGGATCGCCATCCGCAGGCGAGGCTTTTTTTGTTGCCCGCATAATTGTAACCACGATGCTGTCAGTCTGAAGCGGCTGGCCGCCAATCTGGAAACCGTTTAAATAGATATATGATGACCGAATCGAAACTATCTGATATTCTACCGCTGGTGCGACAGCCCAGCCGCTACCTCGGCAACGAAATCAACCGCATTCAAAAAGACCTGAGCGCCGTTGATCTTCGCATGGCCCTGGCCTTTCCCGATATGTACGAAATCGGCACCTCACATTTCGGGATGCAGATCTTGTATGACCGCCTCAACAGCCGGAATAACATTGCCGCCGAACGGGTCTTTACCCCGGATGTGGATATGCAGGCCAGGCTGAAGGCCGCCGGTCAGCCGCTGACCGCCCTGGAATCGGGCCGGCCGCTGCGCCGTTTTGACATCATCGGCTTCAGCCTTCTGTATGAGCTGAATTATACCAATATCCTCTCCATGCTGGACCTGGCCGGGATCCCGTTTTATGCCGCCGACCGGCGCCAATCCGATCCACTGATCATCGCCGGCGGCCCCTGCACGGCCAACCCGGAACCGGTGGCCCCTTTTTTTGACGCCATGGTCGTCGGGGACGGTGAAGAGACGATACTGGCCCTGGCCGACATCTGGATGGCCTGGAAAAAAGAAGGCGGCACGGAAAAAGATGCCCTTTTGCGGCGCTGGCAGGCTGTGGAAGGGATGTATATTCCCTCGTTTTTCGATGTGGTTTTTGATACAGCCGGTCATGCCCGCCTCAGCGCCCGCCACCCGGATTTTCCCACTGTCCGGCGGGCCGTTTTACCGGATTTGAATCAGACCGATTTTCCCGCCGCGCCTGTCGTCCCCTATGGCCGGCCGGTACACGACCGGCTGCGCATGGAGATTTCCCGGGGCTGCACCCGGGGATGCCGATTCTGCCAGGCCGGTATGATTTATCGCCCCGTGCGGGACCGGGCGCCGGAAGCCATCCTGTCGCTGACACAAAAGGGCCTTGACGCCACCGGTTACGACGAAATTTCCCTTTTGTCCCTGTCCACCGGCGATTACGGGTGTATCGGCCCCTTGCTGACCCAGCTGATGACGCGGCATGCCGCCGATCACCGGGCCGTGTCTTTTCCGTCCCTGCGGGCCGATACGCTGACGCCGGAACTGATCGGACTCATCAAAAAAGTACGAAAAACCGGCTTTACCATTGCTCCGGAAGCGGGCAGCCAGCGGATGCGGGACCTGATCAACAAAAACATTACCCGGGCGGACGTTGAAAAGAGTGTCCGGTTCGTGTTCGAACAGGGCTGGCAGGTCATCAAACTCTACTTTATGATCGGGCTGCCCACGGAAACCCGTGACGACCTGCAGGCCATTGTCGATCTGGTTAAAGACCTGCGCCGCATCCGCCCGCCCAAAGGCCGCCGCCGGCCGGGAATGAATGTCAGCGTAACGACGTTTATCCCCAAGGCGCATACGCCGTTTCAATGGCATGCCCAGATTTCCCTGGAAGAATCCCGGCAGAAAATAGACTGGCTGCGGGAACAGCTCAAGCCCGCCCGGGTCCGGTTTAAATGGCAGCGGCCCGAGGTGAGCTGGATCGAGGGAATTTTTTCCCGCGGCGACCGGCGACTGGCGTCTCTGCTGGTGGCGGCCCATCGGAAAGGCTGCCGATTTGACGGCTGGAGTGACCATTTTGACTTTGATCGGTGGCAGGCGGCCATGGACGAAACGGGGCTCGACGCCGATTTTTACACCACCCGGCAGCGATCTTTCGATGATCCGCTGCCTTGGGACCATATCGACGCCCGGGTGTCCCGGTCCTTTTTAGTCAAAGAATGGCAGCGGGCCCTGGATGGCCAGACAACGGGCGACTGCCGGCAGGGAAAATGCTATCAGTGCGGGGTATGCGATTTTAAAACCATTGCGCCGGTTGTATTTTCCGGAAATCCGGCCGATGCCGCCGCACCGGAGGCCCCCTTCAGGGAAAATCGGGAGAAAAACCCGCCGCAAAGCTATAAAAAACTGCAACTGACCTATACCAAAACCAATGACGCGCGTTTTTTCGGGCATCTGGAAATGGTCAATATTTTTGTCCGCGCTTTCCGCCGGGCCGGCGTGGATCTGAAGTTTACCGAAGGATTTCACCCCAAACCGAAAATATCATTTGCCGATTCTCTCCCCGTCGGCATGGAAAGCCTGAATGAATTCTTGACCATTGAAGTGCCATCCCATACAAATATTGACGCCCTCCCTGGCCGGCTGAACAGCCAGCTGCCCGACGGATTGTCGGTTACCGGCGTGATGCCGCCCGGAGGACGAAAACAATCGCAGCCGCCGGATGTCGTCTGCTACCGAATCGATTTACAGACAGGGCAGTTTGATCCGTCATGTTTACAGGCGTTTATCGCCCGGAAAACCTGGCTGCATGAAAAAAGAACCGTCAAGGGAAAAGTCACCCGGCTGGACCTGAAAAAAATGGTCCACACGGTGACGCTGTCTGCCGATCGACAGCTGACCCTCTGCCTGACCCGGAAGCCCGGGCCATCCCTTCGGCCATCGGAAGTATTGAAAGCCATCTTTTCCTTAGGCGACGGGGAAATCAGACAGGCGCGGATTGTCAAAACACAGGATACCCCATGATTCGTCAACTCATTATCAACGAAACCGATCATGAAACCCGGGTGGCCCTGCTCGAAGACGGAACGATTGCGGAAGTGTTTTACGAACGGGGCGACAATCGGGAGATCACCGGCAATATTTATAAAGGAAGGGTCCAGCGGGTCCTTCCCGGCATGCAGGCCGCCTTTATTGATATCGGCCTCAAACAGGCGGCGTTTATCCATGCCAACGATATTGTCCGGAAGAACGACCCGGTCCTGGAAAAATATTTCAGCGATGATTTTGACCCTGCGACAGGATCGCCGGAAGACTGGCGCCAGGATCCGGAAGATCCATCGAAAAGCGTGGTCACCCTGCCGCCGCCGCCGGATGATTATCCCATTGATGAGCTGCTCACCGAAGGCCAGGAACTGATGGTGCATGTGGCCAAATCGCCCCTGGGGTCCAAGGGCGCCCGAGTCACCACCTACATCTCTCTGCCCGGACGTTTTCTGGTCCTGATGCCGTTTTCCAACCACATCGGCATTTCCCGCCGGATTGAAAAAGAGGTGGAACGGGATCGCCTCAAACAGATTGTTCAATCCCTGCGCAAGGATGACTGCGGCTATATCGTGCGGACGGCCGGCGAAGGCGTTGCCGCCGAAAAACTGGCCGACGAAATGCGGTTTCTTCAGAAAGTCTGGGAAGGGGTCCAGCAGAAAGACCGCACCCTGTCGGCAACCGCCCTGCTGCATAAGGAATTGAACGTCAGCCTGCGGGCCGTCCGGGATCTGCTCACCAATGAAGCGGAGAAAATCATCACGGATTCCCGGCGGGTATACGATGATGTCCTGTCGTTTCTCGATACCTTCATGCCCGCCCTGAAAGATTCGGTCACGCTGTACACGGCGCCGGAGCCGATCTTTGACGCCTATAATCTGGAGTGGGATATTTCCCGGGCGCTCAAGCGCAAGGTCTGGCTGAAATCGGGCGGTTATATTGTTATCGATCAGACCGAAGCGCTCTGTGCCATTGACGTCAATACCGGCCGCTACGTCGGCACCCACAATCAGGACGAAACAATTTTAAAAACCAACCTGGAAGCCGTCAAGGAAATTGCCTACCAGATTCGCCTGCGGGATATCGGCGGTATTATTATCATCGATTTTATTGATATGGTTAGAAAATCCCATCAGGAGAAAGTCTCAAACGAACTGCTCGATACGCTCAGAAAAGACCGCAGCAAAACCCATGTATTACCGATTTCCGAACTGGGCCTGGTCCAGATGACCCGTAAACGGGTCCGGCAGCCGCTTCATCAGATTCTGTGCGAGCCCTGCTTTTATTGTGACGGGCAGGGGACGCTCATGTCCCGGCGGTCGATCTGCTATAATATCTACCGGGAAATGCTGCGGCAGTCGAGCGACCTGATGGGAGACCGGTTGACCCTGCGCGTGAATCCGGAGATTGCCGACCTGTTTTACGGCGAAGAACAGCGCCTGGTGGAAGAACTGGAAACCAAATTCAACCGTCAGATAGTTATTTATCCCAACCCGACTTATCATCTCGAACAGTTCGATGTTCTGGAAGTGCTGGATCCGTAACCGAGAAAAGATCACAAAAGAGTAGGCCCCATTCAAATGACGCCGGTACCCGCACTGCCCCAAATTCTGGCCGATGAGGAAGAACAAAAATGGGCCGAATTCCGCCGGGCGGCCGATAATGCCGGAATCGATGATTTTACGGATCGCACCTTTGCGCGCACCGCCCGCCGGGTGTTTGTATTCAGCCACTTTATCTCTAAAAACTGCACCCGCCGGCCGGCGCTGCTGGCCGACCTGATTCACAGCGGTGATCTGAAACGCCGATACCGCACCGGCGACCTGGCCTCCCGTCTGACGAACGCGCTGGCCGGCGTGGCCGATGAAACCAGCCTGATGGTCCGTCTGCGCCGGTTTCGGTGCAGGGAGATGATTCGCATTGCCTGGCGGGATCTTTGCGGGTGGAGTGCGCTTTCCGAAGTGATGACGGACCTGACCGGTCTGGCCGATACTGTCCTGGACAGAACGCTGACGGTGTTGACCGGGTGGCCGGCTGCCCGTCCGGGATCCTTGCATCTGCCGGTGTCCCGCCCGCCGATGGCCGTGCTGGGGATGGGAAAACTGGGCGCCGGGGAACTGAATTTTTCATCCGACATCGACCTTGTTTTCGCTCATGCGGCCGGCGATCCATCTGCCTCACCGGCCCCGGATGTTGATTATTTGACCCGTCTGGGTCGACAATTGATCCGGGTGCTGCATACGCCGACAACCGATGGCTTTGTCTATCGGGTGGATATGGACCTGCGGCCGTTTGGCGGCAGCGGGCCGCTGGTGATGTCTGTCGATGCCATGGAAGACTACTTTGCCAGCCAGGGCCGGGAATGGGAACGGTACGCCTGGATTAAGGCGCGGACCGTGGCGGGCGACAGGGCCACCGGGCAGGATCTGCTTGGCCGGCTCAAACCCTTTGTTTTCCGTCGATATCTGGACTATTCGGTCATCGAATCAATCCGGGAGATGAAAGCCGGTATCTCCACGGAAACCCGGCGCCGAGGCGCCCGCCGTGATATCAAGCTGGGACCGGGAGGGATTCGGGAAATCGAATTTTTCGGCCAGGTCTTTCAACTGCTGCGCGGCGGCGTGATGCCGGTGTTACAGCAGCGGCCGATCCTGACGGTCCTGTCCTGTCTGGCCGAAGAAAAAATCATTCCTGTGGCCGTCGCGGATGACCTGACGCGGGCCTACCGGTTTCTACGCGTGGTTGAAAACCGGCTGCAGATGGCCGGAGACCAGCAGACCCATCACCTTCCCGGCGACACGACGGAAAACCATCGTCTGGCGCTGGCCATGGGATTTGAAGACCCGCTGGTCTTTGAAAATACGCTGGGCACGCATACGCAGACGGTTCAGAACCATTTCGAAGCGCTTCTCGAACCGGAACGGAAATCCCGCGGCGGCAGCCATCCGGCGGCACCGGATCGGCTTGACGATCTCTGGCCGGCGGTTTTATCCGGCGTGGACGGCAGCGAATTTGAAGCCGGTCTGACGGCGGTCGGCTATCAGGACCCGGCCCGGGTTCTTTCTCTGCTTGATCATCTGGGCACACTCCCGGCCACGCAGACCCTCGGCAACGACGGCCGGAAACGTCTTTCCCGGCTGATACCGCTGCTTCTGAAAGCGGCCGGCACGACTGACCGGCCGGAACAGACGCTGGACCGCATCTTCGATCTGATCGGCGCCATCGAGACCCGCTCGGTATATCTGGCGATGCTGCTGGAAAATCCCCAGGCCATCGACCTGCTGGTCCATCTGGCCGATGCCAGCCCGATGATTGTTTCCCTGCTGGCCCGGCATCCGGTACTCCTCGACGAACTCCTTGATCCCCGCCTGCTGAGTGATCCGCCCCGGCGCGCCGAGATGGAAGCCGATATCACCCGCCGCCTGGCATCGATTCCGGCCGACGATCTGGAATTTCAGATCGAATCCCTGTGCGTCTTCAAACAGGCCAGCACCCTGAGAGTGGCGGCAGCCGATGTCACCGGCCATCTGCCCCTGATGAACGTCAGTGACCGGCTCACCGATATTGCTGAAATCGTTCTGGCCCGGGTGATGGATCTGGCCTGGGAATACCTGGTATCCCGGCATGGCCGCCCGGCATCCGTGTATCGGAAAGCCGCTCTTGAGCGGGGATTTGCCGTGGTTGCCTATGGCAAGCTGGGGGGGCTGGAGCTGAGCTACAGTTCCGATCTGGATCTGGTCTTTCTGCATGCCGGAGACAGCGGACAGATGACAGATGGCGACCGGCCCATCGATGTTTCCCAGTTTTTTGCCCGTCTGGGCCAACGGGTAATCCACCTGCTCTCCACCCGGACCCGGGCCGGCGTCCTTTACGAGATCGACATGCGCCTGCGCCCCGATGGCAGCGGCGGGGTTCTGGTTACCCACATCGATCAGTTCAGCGCCTACCAGGAAGATACGGCACGCACCTGGGAACATCAGGCATTAATCAAAGCCCGCCCGGTGATTGGCGAGCCCGCGTTGATGGACCGTTTTAGGGTGATCCGCAGACGAATTCTTACCCGGCCACGGGATATCGAACCGCTGCAGGATAAAGTGGTCAACATGCGCGACCAGCTATGCCGGGCGCATGGATCAAAAGACAATGGATCAAAAAACAGCCGTATATTCGACATCAAGTACGACCCCGGCGGCATGATCGACATTGAATTCCTCGTCCAGTACCTGGTTCTTCGACTGTCAGCAGATTCTCCGGAACTGACGGAGTGGACGGATAATGTCCGCCTGATTCAGACCCTGATCGAGACCGGTATCATCCATGATCGTCAGGCATACCTGCTCAAACAGGCCTACCTGAGTTATCGTATGATGACGCATCGGTTATCGCTCCAGGAAAAAGAGGCTGCGATTGATAGCGCCCGGTTTCGTGAGCTGCGGGCAGCGGTGATTCACATCTGGAAACGGTTTCTGGTTCGACCGGCATAGGACCGGCACAAATCTGCTTTGCCCCGGGATCAGACGCGTTTCGCGCATGACATCGAAGGCGGCCATTGTATTGATTTTTGAATGGCTTCCTTAAATCTTTCCAGGCCCTGACGCCGGTCGGTTTCAGGTAGATATCGGCGATGCTGACTTTTTGCCGGGTTCTTCTTAAAACAACTGCCGCCGGCCAGCCGGGCCACGCCGTATGCCGTTAATTCGGTTGATGACGAGACGGTCACCTGCCGATTGAGGACATCGGCCAGAAACTGGCAAAAATACGGATTGGCCGACAGACCGCCATCAATCGAAATTTCATTCTTAATGGACGTGAATTCAGTCATGGCGGCAATGACCTCTGCCGCCCGGAACACGATCCCTTCTAAAATGGACTGCATTAAATCGGCCGGCCGGGTATCCAGCGAAAGGCCCATCCACAAGCCGCCTGCGGACCGATCCCAATATGGACACCCCAATCCGGATAAAGCCGGGACAAACACCAGATCTGTTTCAATGGCACTGGGTCCGGCAAATTGATTAATCTCATCAAAGGACTTGAACAGACCCAGAGACCGTGCCCAGTTGATTGCCGATCCGGCGCAATAGACGCCGCCGTCCAATGCATAAACGGGTTTTTGCCCCCCGATCTGCCAGGCGACGGTCGGCAGCAGGCCCTGGCTGGCCGATTGACAGATCTTTTCCCCGGTCACGACCAGCGCGAACGCGCCGGTGCCAAAGGTGATTTTGGCGTCACCGGCATGGCTGCACCCATGCCCGTACAGGGCGGCCTGCTGGTCAACGATGCTTGCGGTTATCGGGATATGCCGTCGCCGGGACACCATCGTGCCGAAATCGCCGGTCGTGGGAACAATTTCGGGCAGCGCCGCGATCGGTACGCCAAAGAGACGGCATAGCGTTTCATCCCACTGTCCGGTGGCCAGATTCATGAGCGATGTTCTTGATGCGGTACTGATATCCGTCACGTACCGGCCGGTCAGGCGGTCAAGGAAAAACGCATCGGTGGTGCCTATCCGGAGTTTTCCCCGGCGGAGCAGATCACCGGCTTCGGGAATATTTTCAACAATCCAGGCCAGCTTGGTGGCGGAAAAATAGGCATCCAGCGGTAACCCGGCTTTTTCCAGTACCAGGCCCTGTACATTGTCGGCTTTGAGTTTGTCGATGATGGGTTGTGTGCGGTGATCCTGCCAGACAATCACCGGCGATACGGCCTGTTTTGAATCCGCATGCCAGGCCAGGCAGCTTTCCCCCTGGTTGTCGATGCCGATGGATTGCAGGGTGGCGTCGCAACTGTCCACACACAACTGGATGTTCCGGATTAATTCATCCGCATCCTGCTCGACCCATCCCGGCGCGGGGTAGACCTGCCTGTGCGCAACGGCTTTGACAATCCTGCCGGCTCCCGAATCTTCAACGACCAGCGCGCGCGTGCTTGTCGTCCCCTGGTCAATGGCAAGTACAGTCATTCGATTCCTCAGCGCTAACAGGTATAACCCGCATGCCGCCGAAACCGGCCCGGATTACCGTGCGAAATACAGATTGGGCAGCCACAATGCAATCTGGGGAAAGACCATCAAAAGGGCCAGCCCGATGACCATGATGATGACAAACGGTATAATGGACCGGTAAATGTCCCCCAGCGACACGCCGTCGGGCGCCATGGCTTTCATCAAGAACAGGTTGTAGCCGAAGGGCGGGGTCATGTAGGCGATCTGGCAGGTAACCGTATAGAGGATACCGAACCAGATGGGATCAAACCCCAGTTTTTTAACCAGCGGCACATACAGGGGGGCGACGATGATGAGCATGGCCGTATCGTCGAGGAACATGCCCATGGCGATAAAGGTCAGCTGCATGAGAATAATGATCTGCCAGCGGCCGAGGCCCCATTTCTCCTGAAAAAGCGATTCGATGGCATGGACGGCCCCGAGCCCGTCAAAAACGGCACTGAAGGCCAGGGCGGCGAGAATCACCCACATGAACATGCAGCTGACGCTCAGCGTTTCCCTGAGGGTTTTCAACAGGACCTCACGGGTCAGCCGGCGTTTGACAAATGCGGCAATCAGGGTTGTTGCCGCCCCGACGGCCGAGCATTCCACCAGGCTGGTGATTCCCATCAGGAACAGGCCGGTCATGGAAAAGATAATAATGAGGGGTAAAATGCCTGCCTTGAGCAGCCGCAGGCGTTCCGGCCAGTCGATCGCTTCGCGTTCCTGTTTGGAAAGCGCCGGCCCCAGGCTGGGATTGATCGCGCAGCGGATCACGATATAGGCGATCATCAGGCCGCCCAGCAGCAGGCCGGGAAACACCCCGGCCAGCCAGAGCCGGCCGACCGGCTGGCGGGCGATCATGCCATACAGCACCAGCACGACGCTGGGCGGGACCATGATCCCCAGGGAACTGCCCCCCTGGACCACCCCGGTAATCATTACCTTGTCGTAATCCCGTTTGAGCATTTCCGGCAGGGCAATGCTGGCCCCGATGGCCATGCCGGCAACACTCAGGCCGTTCATGGCGGCAATGGCGATCATCAGGCCCATGGTGCCAATCGCCAGACCGCCGTTGACCGGCCCCATCCAGACATGAAACATCCGATAGAGATCGTCGGCAATACCCGCTTCGGAAAACATGTAGCCCATAAAAATAAACATCGGCAGGGTGAGCAGCGCGTACCAGTTCATCAGTACAAAGGCGGCGTGAAACGGCATTTCAGACGCGCCTTTGCCCCACAGAAGCAGCGCAAAAATCGTGGCCACCGCTCCCAGGGCGGCAAAGATCCGCTGGCCCGTAATCAGCATGAACATCATGGAAATGAACATCAGAATAGCGATGAGTTGATAGCTCATGTTAGAGTTCCTCCCCCTTCAGCCTGGCCAGATCTCTGAAAAACTCGGCAATGGCCTGCAGCAGCATCAGAACAATACCGACAACCATGATAAACTTGATCGGCGCCATCGGCGGACCCCAGGGGGTATAATTCTTCTGGCCGTACTGGAGCGCATACTCCAGGCCGGAAAGACCGCCGACAAGGAGAAACACAACGTAGAAAATGAAGAAAGGAGCGGTGAGCAGATCGGCAATCGCCTGACCCTTGGGCGACCAGCGGCCGTAAAGAATGTCCATGCGGACATGGCCCTTGAGAATCACGGAGTACCCGCCGCCCAGAAGATAATAGGCGGCCATCATAAATTCGATGACTTCCACGGTCCAGATGTGAGGCCTCGAAAAAACAGTCCGGGATATGGATTCAAACACCAGGATACCGGTCATCACCAGGACAATATACATTGAGTACTCGCCAACCACCCGATTGACTGCGTCAACCCATCTCACATAGGTTTTGATCGCTTTAGGCATGTTAATCCCTTTCGTTCAGCTTTCTCTAAATCAAACCCGATATTTTGCCCCAGTCCGGCTGCCGGCGGCGCAGAATTGATACGCCGCCACATGTTGCCGCCGGAACGGGGCATAGTTTTTCAGAAGATATGGTACGGATAAACAGTGGGTCCGGATTCTGCCTCAGACCGCTCGGAGCTGTCTTCTCCGATACTTTTCGAACGCCGGAGAAGACAGCCCGCGGGGTTTCCCTTAATACCGGTAGGGAGGACCGGCATCTTCCATGGATTTGTTGTACTCTTTCAATATTTTGACCACTTTTGCGCATCTCGGGCTCTTTTTGGCGACGTCGTCCCAGTATTTGAGGGCCGCGTCTTCGACCTGCTTCCATTCTTCCTTGGGAATCGATGTCAGTTCCAGCTTTCCGCCCTGAGTACGGTAATGGGCTTCACCCCACCAGTACCAGTACTGGCGATGGTAGTGGGAGGAATCGATACAGAGATGGAACAGGGTTTTGAGATGTTCCGGCACGGCGGCCCAGGAGTCGGAGTGGACAAAGTAGGACCCGACCCAGGCGCCGGAGATGGGGTTGGTCAGATAATATTTGGTGACATCGGCCCAGCCCACCGTGTAATCTTCGGTGATACCGGACCAGGCAACGCCGTCGAGCTCGTTGGTCTGCAGGGCCATCTGGACATCTTCATAGGGAAGCGACATCGGCAGAACGCCGAACTGCTGCATGAATTTACCGCCGGTGGGGAACATGTATACCCGCAGCCCCTTGAGGTCTTTCAGGTGCCGAATCGGTTTGGTGGTGGCAAAGTTGCAGGGATCCCAGCTGCCAGCGCTGAGCCAGGTGACGCCTTTGATCTCGCTGTAGGCCTCTTCCCATATCTTGTTGAGCCCGAACTCGTTCCACAAAACGGGTACATCAAGAGAATAGCGCAGGCCAAGTGGAAAATAGGCCGCGAAAATCGCCACGTCAACGGGAGCGGCAATGGAATCGTCATCGCTCTGGACAACATCGATGGTCCCTTTCTGCACGGCCCGGAACAGTTCGCCCTGGGGCACGAGTTCATCCGCCGTATACAGATCAATCTGCATTTCGCCGTTGGCGGCCTTGTTGAACTTGTCAACGGATTTCTTGACGACCTCCTGCGCCAGTGCCGCACCGGCATACGTCTGCATCCGCCATTTGATGGTCGTCTTCTTGGCAGCGTGCACATAAGGGGCGTTTACCGCTGTTGCGGCGACTGCAGCCGCGCCGACTCCTGCCTTTTTGATAAAATCGCGTCTCTTCATTTTACCTGTCTCCTTTCATGGGGTTTGGGGTTAACGGCCAGCCAAATCAACCGAAGGTATAACAAGCTTAATGGGAATCACCCGTCACAGACAAAATGCTCCGCCCGTCAGGATGTTATCGACACTTTACCATAATTGCGTAAATACCGCCCATCCAAAATATCGCAGTTTAATGTTATAGATGTATATACAGGACGAGGGATTAAAATTAAGCGCGCTGCGCCTCTCCGGAGACGCGCTGTATCTGCCTGGCGATTTGGCCGTTCCGTAATCTGCAAATCGGTCAAGGCTCCCCACTGCTAAAAATCTGGATGCGGTATGAATTACAATTTGGAAGCTTCTGACTACATTGCAGGGGAAGATGTTGTCAAGTTTTTTATGAAAAAACGGCTATCGGGCCAGTGCTTTTTGCGAAGATACGCCGGATGGCAGTACTGCCCAGATCGAGTGATTTTCAGCTCGCTCTGCATCAGGCTACTGGGCGTTAAAGTGGGCGCCAAGATTATTCCACATTCCCAACGGGGATACCTATTATTTTGAAAACCTTATCATATCGATATATTGCACCATATTTTCGTTACAAATCAATCCCCTCTGACGCTGAAATGGCAGGTGTCGGATTTTCGGCCGTTTTGAGTGTTTCAATCTGGTTTTCCCAAATACTGCCGGGCATAAGATTTAATAATTGCCGGCGCCGGTTCATCCAGAAAAGGATTGACTCGGTATGTTTCTTCGCTATACTTTTTTTCATATCCGCTTTGACCGAATAAAAGTATCCAAATAGAGAAAGGAGGGGCATGCACATGGGTGAACGTCTTTTGGACCGGGAATTTACCCCGGAGACATGTTATGAATTATTGCCGGAATGGAAGGGACTGGACGTTCGGGTCAGTCAGTTGAGCGGGGGGATCACCAATAAACTCTACCGGATTCAATCGGAAAAAGGAGATTACACCGTTCGGGTGTACGGCGATAAAACCGACCTGTTTATCAATCGTGACCATGAGACCCATGCCATTGAAAAAATGTGCGAACTGGGGGTCGGCGCCCCCCTGATAAAATACCTGCCCGACCAGGGGGCAACCATTGTCGAATTTATCGATGATGCCCTCGTGCTGAAAAACAAGCATTTCCACGACCCGTCCCTGTACCCGAAAATCGTTGCCCCCATCCGAAAAATCCATGCCAGCGGTATCCGGCTGAAAAAGGTATTCAGTCCGTTGCACGAAATCATGAAAATGTCCGCTATCCTTGCCGGGCTGGATGTAAAATACGATGAATTCGATATTCCGGGGACCATTGACCGCCTCATCAAATTGTCGAGCATCATCAATATTCCGGAAACTGAATTTGTGGCCTGTCACAACGATCTGCTTGCGGACAATTTTATCCTGATCAACGAAGAGGCCCGGTCCAAATACGCCTCAGACATGTATATCATCGACTGGGAATATGCCGGCATGGCCCCCCGGTACTACGACATCGCGGATATGTTTCAGGAGATACTGGTTCCGCGTGAAGCGGAAAAAGGCATCGTGACCGAATATTGCAAGGGCGAAAACGTGGACCGGACCCTCTTCTTCGTCGATCTGTTCAAACCCTTTCCCGACATTTACTGGTTTCTGTGGAGCCTGGTGCAATTGAATATTTCCAAAATCACTTTTGACTATTATACTTATGGCCGGGAAAAATATGACCATGCCATTGAAAACATGGCGTTTATCAAAGAATCATACGGCGTGGCCGTCTGACCTGTCAGGCATTTAATAAAAAAGATACCAGAGGATGGAAATATGTATTGACAAGTCCCGATGGGGGGCATAAATGTGAATTTATGCCTGTCTATACATATATACCGATAGACAGCAAAGCATCGGCGCCGAATGGTTTTCAAGGGGCTGTCCGAGAACCGGTATCCCCGGAAATAAAATTAATCGACACATATGGGAGACCCAAAAATGAAATTCCCCATCGATTTGAGTGCATTTAACGCATTGTCATTTCCCCTGTCCCGGCCAGAGATTACCGACGACCAGGCGGCGCAGCTGCAGGCCAATATCGATCTTGTCCGTGACAGCATTGTCTTTTTTACCGCCCATGCCAATACCAAGGGTCTGGGCGGTCATACCGGCGGGGCCTACGATATTGTTCCGGAACTCTTGATTGTTGATGCCTTTATCAAGGGAAACGATTCCATTTACCCGGTCTTTTTTGACGAGGCCGGCCATCGCGTCGCCATTCAATACATCATGGCGGTGATCAATGGATATAAGCCGCCGGAAGCACTGCTGCACTACCGCGAATTTGAAAGCGGCCTGTACGGTCACCCTGAACGGGATGATGCCCAGGGCGTGTTTTTCAGTTCGGGCCGGCTGGGCCACATGTGGAGTTATGTCAATGGCGTGGCCGCCGCGCATCCGGACAAGGCCGTGGTGATGTTTGGCAGCGATGGATCCCAGCAGGAAGGCGGTGATGCCGAAGCCGCCCGGTATGCGGTGGCCCGGAAGCTCAATGTCAAACTGCTCATCGACGACAACGACGTAACCATTGCTGGACATCCCAGTGACTATTTGAAGGGATTTTCCGTTGCGGGCACGCTGGGGGGTCACGGTCTGTCGGTGGATACCGGCGCCGGCGAGGATCTCAAATCCCTCTATCAACGGATTCAAAAAGCATTAACGGCGGACGGGCCGATGGCGTTGATCAACAAGCGCAAGATGGCTGTCGGCGTGCCGGGGATCGAAGGCATTCCCAAGGGACACGATGTGATCCCGGTTGATCTGGCCATCGCTTACCTGAAAGACAAAGGGCACGCAGCCGCGGTGGCGGCCCTGGAATCATCCAGCAAACCGGCCGCGCCGGCCGTCTGCCTGGGCAGCACTGCGGATAAAGCCAAAAACCGGGACAACTTCGGGAAATTCGTCTGTGACATCCTGGCGGACATGCCGGATCGCCAGTCGCGGGTGCTGGTGGTGGACTCGGATCTGGAAGGGTCCTGCGGCCTGCACCATATCCGCAAAACCTATCCCGAGGTGTATGTGACCGCCGGCATCATGGAGCGCAACAACTTCTCGGTGGCGGCCGGTTTTGGCGCGGAAAAAGGCAGACAGGGGATTTTCGGCACTTTTTCCGCCTTCCTGGAAATGGTGGCATCGGAAATCACCATGGCCCGCTTGAACCGGGCCAACGTGCTGGCCCACTTTTCCCATGCCGGCGTGGACGATATGGCGGACAACACCTGCCATTTCGGGATCAATAACTTTTTTGCCGACAACGGCCTGCCGGAAGATGACAACACCCGTCTGTACTTCCCGGCCGATTCCAGCCAGATGCAGGCCATTCTCAAGACCATTTTCAATGATGACGGCCTTCGGTTTGTCTTCTCCACCCGGTCCGCCACCCCGTTTATTCTGGACGAAAAGCAGGAGGCGCGCTTTGGCGGCGGGTATGAATTTGTCCCCGGCCGGGATGAGGTAATCCGGGAGGGGGACCAGGGCGTCATCGTCTCCTACGGGGAAATGCTGTACCGCTGCCTTGATGTGGTCGAACGGTTGCGGGCCGGCGGCATCCACGTCGCCCTGATCAACAAACCCACCCTGAACGTTGTGGATGAAGAGATGATGGCGCAGATACAGCGCCATCCCTTTGTTCTGGTGGTGGAAACCCAGAATATCAAAACGGGCCTCGGCGCCCGGTTCGGCACCTGGCTGCTGGAAAGAGGGTTCAAGGCCCGCTACGCCCGTCTCGGCACATCAAAAGAGGGCCACGGCGGCCTGGGCGAACAGATCCCCTATCAGGGTCTGGATCCTGAAAGCATCCGAAAAAAAGTCATGGACCTTCTGGACCGGTAAACAAAACCTGCCGGCAGGCATTTTAATCATGGCCGCTTTCAGGCACACTATTACAATAAAGCATAACCATTGAAAATCGTCGACACCAACAACCCGATTCCCAAATACCTCCAGATCAGTGCGTGGCTGCGGGAATCTATTCTGATGGGAAGGTATGCACCGGGGGAAAAGCTCCCTTCGGAAATCGAGCTTTCCCGCATGTGCGGCGTGAACCGCAATACATTGCGGCAGGCGGTGGCCGAACTGGGTGCCCAGGGAATGATTCGGAAAGTCAAGGGACTGGGTACTTTTGTAACCGCTTCGGAACCGGTGGCGCTGAAACACAAACTCAACCGAATTTCAAGCTTTTCGCAGGAATTGAACCTGGCCGGTTTTCGTGAAAAAACCCGTCTCCTGGGAAAGGGGTACGAAACGCCCCACCAGCCGGTTGCCCGGCACCTGGGGCTCAATCCCGACAGCCGGGTGATTGCCATCCGGCGTCTGCGAACCGGTGAAAATATCCCCCTGATCTATGAGGAAACCTATCTGCCGGTGGATCTTTTTGATGGCATTCTGGAAATGGATCTGACCGGATCCATGTATAAAATATTCAGCGAAGATTTTGACGTGACGCTGGCCCGGTGTGAGCAGACCATCCGGGCGGTCAATCTGAATAAAAAAATCGCCGGACTGCTGGGTGTCAAAAAAAATACGGCCGCCCTGTACATGGAAAGCGTAACGTACAACGATCACAATATCCCCGTGGAGGTGCTATGCTGTTACTTCCGCGGCGACAAGTATGCGTTTGAGGTCGAGCTGGGCCAGTATCACCTGACCCAATGATAAAAACTGTTTAAAAAACGTTAAATGGGGGGGCAAAAAGTCGGAAAAGGAAAATACGGCAACAGGGAATGTACAACCCGGTGTCACTATTTAACCGCTTTGATTTAAGGAGAAGACCGATGGAAAAAAAGAATTTACTTGAAAAGCTCGTCGAAGTCAGCCCGGGGATGGAAATCTGGTGGGATTCGTCACCTGTCATCTTTGACAACTGGTGCCGCAAAATGCTTGCCAAGGCGACCCCGGAAAATCAGGAGATCATGCAGGGCCAGTTTGACCGCATGTACAACGTAAATGACCCGGAATCCCAGCTGTTCCGCGGTGTAACCACCAACCCGGCACTGTCGCTGCAGGCGGTGCAGGACGACCCGCCTTTCTGGGAAGATGTCGCCAGAAAAATGATCGCGGATCATCCCGGCATTGATACGGAATCCCTGTTTTGGGAACTCTACAAAGACGTGGTTCGACGCGGGTCCGAGATGTATCTGCCGCTGTTTGAAAAAACCGGTTATAAGGAAGGTTACCTTTCCGGCCAGGTGGACCCCCGCAGTGTTTTTGATAAAGATGCCATGCTCAAACAGGCCCTGGATCTGGCCGCCATCAACCCCAATGTCATGATCAAGGTACCCGGTTCCAGCCAGGGATACGAGGTGATTGAAGAACTTACCGCCCGGGGAATTTCCACCAACAACACCCTGACATTTGTCCTGCCTCAACTGGTCGACTGTGCCCGTTCGGTGGAAAGAGGACTGGAAAAAGCCAGGGCCGACAATGTGGATCTCAGCCAGTGGCGTTCGGTGATTACCCACATGGAATCCCGGTTTGGGGATTTGGGAGAACTCCGCGAACGGGGTCAGGAACAGGGCATTGAGCTGAGTGAAGGCGATGTCCGGATGGCGGAACTGGCCATATTCAAAAAGGCCTACCAATACCTGGAAGATAACAATCTGCCCAGCCGGATGCTCTCCTGCTCGCTGCGTTTTGGACCGACCGTTGACGGCGAAACCCGATTGTGGCACCTGGAAGAAAAAACCGGCGCGGCCGTGGTGGTTACCTGTCCGCCGTCATTTATCGACCAGGTCATCAACTTTGAGGATGCACACAAAATTGTTTTCGAAAAAGACCGGATTCATGCGGACATTCCCGCCGATGTCATGGACAAGCTGATGCGTATTCCGTATTTTGAAAAATCATACGCGGTCGACGGTTACAGTCGCGATGAGTACAACAGCCTGGTCGCTCTGCAGAAAACCGCCGATCAGTTTTCCAAAGCCACCGGAGAGATGGTGGCATTTGCCGGAAAATGTCTGGGTGTGAGCTGAAGCCAGATAAACCAAACGTATCCATCTAACTTCTTATATTAAAAAAGAGGTCATGCCATGAAAATTGGTGTTTTAAAAGAGATCAAGACAAAAGAGAACCGGGTGGCCATGACACCGGCCGGGGTTGAACAGATGGTTGCCCACGGGCACAAGGTATGCATTGAGACCACGGCGGGGGCGGGATCTGGTTTTGGGGATGACGCCTATGTTGCCGCAGGCGCTGACATCATAGCCACCCCCGGGGAGATTTATGGTTCCTGCGAAATGGTCATGAAAGTCAAAGAACCGCTGCCGGTGGAGTACGACATGATCCGGGAGGGACAGATCGTCTTCACCTACTTCCATTTTGCGGCGGCCGAAGCGCTGACCAAAGCGGTAATTGCGAGCAAAGGCATTGCCATTGCCTATGAAACCGTGGAGACCGGACAGGGACATCTGCCCCTGCTGACACCGATGAGTGAAGTCGCCGGCCGGATGGCCATTCAGGAAGGCGCCAAATACCTCGAAAAAACGTATGGCGGCAAGGGAGTCCTGCTCAGCGGCGTTCCGGGTGTCAGCCCGGGGACCGTGGTGGTTATCGGCGGCGGGATTGTGGGAACAAATGCGGCCAAGGTGGCCTGCGGCCTGGGCGCCAAGGTTTACCTGCTCGACACCAACCTCGAACGGCTGCGATACCTTTCCGATGTGATGCCGAAAAATTGCTTCGCGCTCATGTCCAACCCGACGACCATCAGAGATCTGCTTACCGAAGCCGATCTGGTTATCGGCGCCGTGCTGATTCCGGGCGCGCAGGCGCCCCGCCTGGTCACCCGTGACATGCTCGGCCTGATGAAAAAAGGATCGGTCATCGTGGACGTGGCCATCGACCAGGGGGGCTGTATTGAAACATCCAAACCCACCACACATGATGACCCGATCTATGAGGTTGACGGCATTGTCCACTATTGTGTGGCCAATATGCCGGGTGCGGTCTCCATGACATCCACCCTGGCGCTGACCAACGCCACTCTGCCCTATGCGATGATTCTGGCGGACAAGGGGTACAAAATAGCCGCCCGGCAGCACCCTGATCTGGCCAAGGGGATCAATATTATCGACGGCAAGGTAACCTACAAAGGGGTGGCCGATGCCTTTGACATGGCATATACCCCGCTGGATTCCGTGCTATAGGCAGGCAAAACCGTTTGTGGTAATAAAAAAACTATACTATTAAATATACTTCTGGAGGAACGATGACTAAAGAGCTTAAAGACTGGTTTGTACCCTGGCTGTATAACGCCAAGGAATACAATGTCGGCATTCTGGACCAGGCCATGCACAATCCGCAAAATGCCCGCCTGATGCTCAACGAAAACCCCATCCCCCCATCGGAAAAGGTAATCGAGGCGGTCGCCAACTCCCTGCGCCACGGCAACTGGTACCCGGACAGCTTCCTGGAGCTGCGGACCAAGATCGCAGACATGTACGGTCTGGGTCCGGATAATGTCGCCCTGTGCAATGGGTCTTCGGATACCATCGATGCCATGATGCGTATTTTTCTGCAGCCGGGAGACGAATTTATCCTGTCACACCCGACGTTTGAACTGTTCATCACGCGGGCCGAGCTGAACAATGGCAAAGTGGTTCAGATCCCGGTGCGGGAAGACAACCTGCAATACGATGTAGATGGCATGATCAACGCCATCAACGACCGGACAAAGCTGATGCTGATCATCAATCCCAACAACCCCACCGGTGTTTTTATCGACGATAAAGACCTGACGCGGTTTTGTGAAACCGGGGTGCCCCTTTGTGTGGATGAAGCCTACCTGGATTACAACCCGGATCGCCCGTCCAAGGCCGAACTCATCAAAAAATACCCCCAGGTGTTCCTGTCGGTTACTTTTTCAAAAGCCTACGGCTTTGCCGGCATCCGTTTCGGGTTTGTGCTGGGCACCGAAGAAATGATCGCTGCCTTCAACCGGATGATGCTCCCCTGGAACGTCAGCCGGATGTCCGCGGCCGCGGCTGAAGCCATTATTGACAATCCGGTGGAAGTCAAAGAGAAGGTTGCGCACAACAACAAGTGGATGGCCATTTTCTCGGAAGAGCTGATCAAATTAGGACTTAAACCGTTTCCGGCCCATGGTAATTACATGTTAATCGACGGCACCATGACGGGTAAAACAACCGCCGAGATCATCAAGGCGGCGCTGGATGAAAATATCTACCTGAAAAAGATTGGTGATATTCACGGTAAAACCGGATATTTTCGCGTAACGCCGGGCAAGGACGAAGAAAACAAACGGTTTCTGGAATTTATTCGGTCCTATTTCGGATAAACCGGTTACCTGCCTTGCGCCGCCCTGCCATTTCGGCGGGGTGGCGCAATTGATTCCCGCCCCATTGCCCCATGAAATAAACAGACACCCGGCGCCGGATGGCCCGTTTTTCCAAATCCGCAAAGCGAGGGTCCCTGGATGGACATATACTATATTGACGGGAACTTTGTCTCCGGCGACGACGCCGTCATTCCGGCCGGAGACCTGATCGTATTGAGGGGATACGGGGTTTTCGATTATTTAGTTACCTACAACAAACGACCGTTTCACCTTGACGCCCATGCCCGGCGGCTGGAAAAATCGGCTGAACAGATCGGTCTGCCGCTGGCCCACAGCCGGGCGGATATCTGCGCCATTGTTGAAGAAACGCTGCATCGCAATGCGCATCATGTTGAATCCAGTATTCGCATTGTTTACACCGGCGGTATCAGCGAAGACGGCCTGACCCCCGAGGGGAACGGAAAATTGATGGTGATGGTGACCGCCAGGCCCGAGATGCCGGCCGAGTGGTACCAAAAAGGCGCCAAAGTCATCACCCTCGAGCTGGACCGTTTCCTGCCGGGCACCAAAAGCACCAATTATCTCTCCGCTGTCTGGGCCATCGGCAAGGCCCGCCGGCAGGGGGCTGCCGAAGCGATTTATATTGATCGACAACAGCGTTTATTTGAAGGCACCACGTCTAATTTCTATTGTTTCGATCACAACCGCCTGATTACTCCCGATGTGGATGTGCTGCCCGGTATCACCCGCAACGTTATTCTTGATCTGGCCAAAAATGAATTCGATGTCGAACTCAGACCCATCGAGATGGCTGAGGTGGCGACCATGCGGGACGTGTTTATTTCTTCTTCCAACAAAGAAATTGTGCCCGTTGTCCAGATCAACGATACGGTTATCGGCGATGGCCGGCCCGGGGCCGGGACCCGGCGGGTCATGCAGCTGTTCAGGGAGTATACCACCGCCTATGGCCAGGGACGTATTTGACATACCCATGCCATCCGCCCTGGATGGCGTAACCCGGGCAGTTATCGACTTGAATGCCCTGGCGCATAACTATGCGGAGCTGCGGCGGATAACAGACCCGGCCGCCGGCATCATGGCGGTGGTCAAGGCCGATGGATACGGCCACGGCGCCGTGGCCGTGGCACGGACGGCCCTCGCGTGCGACGCATGTTTTCTGGCCGTGGCCCGGCTGAACGAGGCGGTTATCCTCCGGCAGGCCGGTATCGACGCCCCGGTCCTTCTTTTTGGATACGCCTCGCCCGCCGATGTCGCCTGGATGGCGGCCAACCGGATTCGGGCATCGGTGCCGTCCCTGGCGGCAGCCAAAGCATTATCGATGAACGCTGCTCGATCTGGCGCGAGGCTCAGGGTACATATAAAAATCGATACAGGCATGGGGCGGCTGGGTCTTCCGGCCGATGATCTGCTCCCTTTCCCCGGCAATGGGGCGGCGGTCCGGGACGTATTGCAGATTGCCCGGATGCCGAACATCAAAGTAGAGGGAATCTTCACCCATTTTGCCAATGCGGATGCCCGGGACAAAAGCCATGCGCGCCGCCAGTTTGACCGCTTTTCCGCACTGCTCGATGCCCTTTCAGAAAAAGGCCTTCGTATCCGGTATCGCCATGCGGCCAACAGCGCCGCCACCATTGAAATGCCCGAGACTCACCTCGATCTTGTACGGCCGGGAATTGCCCAGTACGGCCTGTGGCCGTCGGCCGCGCTGGACCGGTCCCGGATCGACCTGCGGCCGGTCATGCGGCTGACGTCCACCGTTGTCCAGGTTAAATCGGTGGGCGCTGGATTTGCCGTCAGTTACGGCAGTACCTTTCGGACAACCAGTCCGACCCGTATTGCCACCGTTCCCATCGGATATGCCGACGGATTTTCCCGGCGCCTGTCGTCCACCGGTCAGATGCTGGTCCGGGGTCAACGGGCGCCTGTCATCGGCCGGGTCTGCATGGACCTGACCCTGATTGACGTGGGGCATATCCCTGATGTGGCCGTGGGGGATGAGATCGTCGTTCTGGGGCGCCAGGGCGACGAAGAAATCACGGCGGATGACATCGCCGACCGGACCGGTACGATCAACTACGAAATCGTCTCCGCCCTGACGGCCCGGGTGCCCCGGGTGTATTCCCCAGACGCCGGGGGCGATAAAAAATGACTGGCCATCCCAAACCCGATGATCCGGATACGACCGCATGCATCGACTGGGAAACCGGGGCCTGGCGCCGGTTCCCTGGGAAAACGCCGGGCGCTGAAATCATCCTTACCGGTGACTGGGCGCCGATCCGCGCGTTCAGCAATACGATTGAAAAAAAACCGCCGGCAATATACGGCGACCTGCTGCCCGTGCTGCAAAATAGCGATTTGCGCATCACCAATCTTGAATGTCCTCTGACCGGCGCCGGTGCGCCGGTGGATAAAAGCGGCGCCGTCCTGAAAGGGACCCCGCGCCACCTGGCCGGACTGACAGCCGTACCGTTTGACGTGGTGACGCTGGCCAACAACCATGTATTTGATTACGGTACGGCGGGATTTGACGAGACCCGGTCCCTGCTTGACGCTGGCGGGATTCGGCACGTCGGCGCCGGGGCCACCCTGGCCGAAGCGGAAAAGCCGCTGGTTGTTACCGTCAACGGGATCCGTATCGGCATCATCAATTTCAGCGAAGGCGAGGATCTGACCGCGGCCGGGCCCGGCGCGCCAGGTGTCCTGGGCTGGGAAATCGACCGGGTCGTCGCGCACATTGCAGCAATCCGGCAGGCGGTGCACGCGGTCATCGTTATCTGCCACGGGGGCGTGGAGTATATTCCCTGCCCCCCGCCCTATCTGGCCGATGCCCTGAAGCGCATTGCCGAATCCGGGGCAGACCTGATCATCGGCCACCATCCGCACGTACCCCAGGGGGTGGAGATTCACCAGGGCGTGCCGATCTGTTACAGTCTGGGCAACTTTGTTTTTTTCCAGCCCACCGACCTGTTTTACCGGAAAATCGGATATATGGTCAAAGCGGCGGTGGCCGAGAATGGCCTGGCGGCCCTGACCCTGATTCCCTATCAGATCACAATGCAGGGGCTGCTTCGACTGACTGGGCCATCCCTGCGCCGGACGCTGACTCTGCTTGACAACCTGTCGGCGCCGCTTGAAACCGCCGGCGGTATTGATGCGGCCTGGCACGGATTCCTCCAGTTCTATGGCGTTGCCGGATTCCGGGCGGAAATCGGCCGGATCATGAACCGGCTGGAAAGAGAACCCTCCAGGGGAGCGGCCATGTTCCGGAACCGGCTGACGACCCGGCAGCACCGCCATCACCTCATTGACCTGATGACCCGGATCATGGACGGGACGCTTGGCGATGCACCGGCATGGGCGGTTGCGCAGGCAGCCGGTTTTTTTACCCGAAAGGTGAGCGATGGATTCGCCGATCCAGACAAATTCTAAGGCCGCCAACCGGCCGGTAACGGCCGCTGCGGCCGCAGTCGCGGGGCGGAAGGATATCACTATCCTCATTACCGATTCCGGTCTGGGCGGGCTCTCGATCTGCGCCGATATCGCGGCCCGCCTGAAACGCGATCCGATTTTCCCCCGGGTATCCCTGATATACTACAATGCCTGGCCCGAGCAGAGCCGGGGATATCATCGCCTGGCCGACGATGCCCAACGGATCCGGGTATTTGACCGGGCCCTGGCGGGGATGATGCGTTTTCAGCCGGACATTATCCTGATTGCGTGCAATACGCTTTCGATTCTTTACAGCCGGACAGCATTCAGCCGGGCGTCGCCGGTACCCGTGGTGGATATTGTCGGCTTCGGGGTCGATATGGTTAATGACCGGCTTGGCAAAGAGACGACCGCCATGGCCGTGCTGCTGGGCACGGTGATCACCATCACCGCCGATATCCACCGGTCACGCCTGATCGCACGGGGAATCGCGCCGGAACGGCTGGTCAGTCAGGCATGTGATCAACTCGCCACCGAGATCGAAAGGGAACCGGCCGGAAAGACGGTTGAGCGCCTGGTAAACCAATTTGCCGATGCGGCGGTCTCGCGCATCGCTGGCGTACCGTCCCGGATTTTTGTGGCGTTTT
>Ga0256846_1000107_pt1 | contig 36262 bp, 27 predicted proteins | sample TevniametaG_FD_189098 | JGI IMG/M metagenome (GOLD analysis project Ga0256846, IMG submission 189098) | Tube worm associated microbial communities from hydrothermal vent at the East Pacific Rise, Pacific Ocean - Tevnia | ecosystem: Host-associated > Annelida > Integument > Unclassified ...
CCTGTGTATTTTTGACGGTCAGGAGACGGCAGGTTACATTACGCCAGACCTTTATTGGCAAACCCACAAAGGCATGAATTCGACTCGTGCTGTTTTGAATAATAATCCTAGCATCAACGTGTCTATGTGGTCGTGGTGTTCGCAGCTTAACGATTATTCAGAGGCGCAGGTTAAGGCTTATCTTGATTCAATGGCTGTGCTTGAAGCTGAATTTCCAAAGGTAACTTTTGTACGTATGACCTGTAATGCGCAAGCTACGGGTCCTAGCGGCTACAATCGTTATCTTCGCAATGAACAAATTCGGGATTACTGCAGGAAGAACAAAAAGGTTCTTTTTGATTTTGCCGACCTTGACGCCTGGTGGTATACCGGTTCTACATGGGAGCATCAAACTTACCAATACGATGGTAAAGCCGTGCCTACGGAACACGATCATTTTACTGGTCACGAGGCCGCCCACACTACATATGAAAGTTGTGAACAAAAAGGTAAAGCCACTTGGTGGATGCTGGCGCGAATTGCGGGTTGGAAAAATGGCGGCGGCGCTATTTCTGAAGAACCATCTCCAACATACGGTTTCTCAATTACTACAGATTTTGCGCCTAGCTCTATAAGTTACACAGTTCCTGCAGTTGCAAACGTACAGCTCAGTATTTACGATATCCAGGGACGTCTGGTTCGTACATTTAATCAGGGGAATAAATCCGCTGGCGTTTACAATGTAGTTTGGGACGCTTGCGATAATGAAGGAAGCTTGCTTCCACAAGGCACGTATTTCTGTCAGTTAAAGACTTCGGAAGGCGTTAAGGCCACAACTAAATTTATTTCGTTGAATTAAATTTCCAAATAAAATGCAAAAAAGGCTCCTGGTGTCCAGGGGCCTTTTTATGTTAGTCAAAAGCTAGTCAAAAGCTAGTCAAAAGTTAGTCAGAAGTTGATCAAAAGCTATCCAAGGCAGAGGCTTAGCAAAGCCTCTGCCTTTGCTTTGGGAGTTTACTTCGTAAACTCCACCATAGTATGAGATAACTTACATGTAGGGGCTAACCTTTAGGTCAGCCCGCGTGTTGTTCGGGCTTGACAAAATGTATTTTAGTAGTAATATTTTCTTTGAACGGATATTCAAGTGGTCTGTCTATAAAATAGATTGTGTGAAAATCAGTTCTTATAAGCGAAAGTACGGTGGTAGCTTATAACTATATCGTAGGGAGAAAATAAATAAGATTTTTCCTACACTAAGATTATTACCTTAGACCAATAATTATAAGGAGGTTTTTTATGATTCAAGCTGTTCAAAAAATAGAGAGAAGTATTAAAGCGAGGAGAGATGTTGATGTTCCACTTACAAATTGGTGGTTGTGTACTTTGCTCTTAAATCCGATAACTATGGGAATATATGCAATTGTGCTTTTCTTCAAGAGAACTGGACGGGTTGATAAATTTATTCTCCGTAAAAAAGATTACTATACAGGTATATTAGATTATACCGAAAAATATTCCCAAGAGAAGCATTCTTACGACAAAATAAGAAATGAATTAAATGATTTGAAGGAATTTGTGAACAACAACTTTAGGCAGAATATCAAAGAAATAAAAGCCGGGATTTCATTTCTCTTAATGGTGATAACTGCTGGGATATGGGGTTTTGTATGGATGTATAAAATGAATAATATTTGGGATAAACTTCAGAAACTAGAACAAGATTTTGATGATAAATTGTCTCAAATATGGATTAAGATGGGCTTAATTAAATATCCGCTAGGTTTTAATCTTGATCCTTCAAAAAAGAGAAACTATGCCCTGTATCTGATACTTACTATTGTAACCGGTGGCATTTGGGGATTTGTTTGGGATTATAAGATACATACGGATCCAGATAATTTGTATGCAGAGTTTCATTCTGTTGAAGATGCAGTGTTGCAAACAATAAGGAAGTAAGACTCTAGTAATTTACTACTATACTGTTTTACTTGTAATTGTAGAGAATAATTATTGTTATGGCTACCACCAAGCTTTATTCTCAAAAACTTGTTTATGTCAGACTATTATTTTTGTATAAAACGTATAATCTAATATAATTATGAATGCGTTCGGTAGCTTGGGTTAGTAGTCATTTGAGGATACGAGAGCTTAAATTCCCATACTAAACGTTATACTGCAAGGTGGTAGTTGGATTTTCAGTATCTTAAAACATAGGTGTATGCTAGGGTTAGCATCAGCATCAGCATCAGGAAGACTGGCGTCGTGTTACCTTACTCTTCCACAAGCATTACCTTTGAACGCTTGACAAGCGGTGTCGTTTTAGTATGCTTTTGTATACAAAGGAGGCAGCTATGTCAAAAATAATAGCAGTATGTGGGCTTGATTGCGCAGGGTGTCCGGCCTATATAGCGTATAAAAATGATGATAACCAGCTTCGTATAAAGACCGCTAAGGAGTGGTCGGCTCAGTTTGATTTCAAGTTTTCTCCTGAACAAATAAATTGTGTTGGATGTCTTGAAGCACAGGGGCCGCATATTGGTCACTGTAGTGAATGTGAAATTCGTAAATGCGCTCAGGAGAAAGGACTTCTCAACTGTGCGTATTGCTCTGACTACGTCTGTGAAACGCTTGCAAAATTTCTTGAGATGGTTCCAGCCGCAAAGGCAAATCTTGAGGAGATAAGGGCAAATCGATAGGAGTTAGAATTGGAAAAAATAGCGAAAGGAATTGCTTCCGAAGTTATTGAAAAAGGAAAACCTAAAAGGATAAAAGTCAGGACTTTAATTAAGAAATTTGGTTTTTTGAAACGGACAGAAGAAAGTTCACGAAAAATAACTCAACTATTGGCGGGAAATGGAATTTATTTAAATCCTTCAATAATGAAAATAGGGGAAGTATGGAAGCTTACTCTGGATGATAGGGTTACATTGTCTCACAAAATCAAAGAAGAAGCTGAAAAAAAGGAATACAAGCTAAATAGAAATTTTAATGATGATGCTTGGTTTGATAAGCTAAATGATAGAATCTTTCGAACGGAACGAGAAGTTGAAACGAAATTCATTATTCCCCTACTCTACAAATTGGGATATATTGAAGATGACAGATATGATGGAATGATTTTTAAAGCATACAATGGCTCAAAATCAACAATATTAGAAACTGATTTTTCACTATTTGATGCTGAAAACGAAAATTTAGAAAATCAAGTTTTACTTGTGGTGGAAGCTAAAAAAGAAGATAGACTTGTAAAAGAAGTAGAATTAGCAAAAGCGCAGAAACAAACAAAGAGTTATGCTATTTGGTTAAGTTGTCATTATGGACTTGTCACAGATGCTCGAAAAATACAAGTTCTGAACTTGTTTCCAAGTATTGGTGGAATTGTTGTCATCTTTGAATGTCAAGTATCAGAGTTGAAAGAGCGGTTTGAAGAATTATATAATTTGATAGGAAAACAGAGTTTAGTGGAATATTACGAAAATCTTGTAAGATAGAAACATTGCATAATATAGTTTCTCAAGCAGTGCTGATTTTAGTTCTGAAAAGAAGATGAAAGGTGACAAAAATTCCATATTATTTACTAAAAAGAATAATCGTGTAGCAAAATAAAATATTAATCCATTATTTATATGCCGCTTTGTTTGCGTTTAGTTTTTAGGTTTTAGTCCTTACTGTGGCTTAAAGGTAGCTATTATTTCCTTGACTATATTTAATGCAGTGGTTATGCCAGAGAGGTCGGTATATACTTTTCCGTCTGCGCCTTGAGCTTGTCCGTGTCCTACTGTTTTTAGAACCACTGTATTTGTGTCGTTCAGCATTGCTATTTTTCCTTTGAATACAAGAGAGGGCTGGCCGCTGTAGTTGGGATCGGTTTGAGAAGTGTAGGTATCGTTATAGTCAAAAGAACTATTTACTTCGGCGAATACGTAGCAGGTTTCAAGTTTTACAGAATCGGGAAGTTTAATAGATTTGCTAAAAGCCGACCTTGGTGTTGCGCCGGTTTCAGCGTCAGGTACTGGATGCTCTCTTGTGGGCATGTATAAACCGTCTTTGGCCTTAATGCCACGTGAATGCGACCATACAGGCAGCGCCGATTGACGACGCACGCTTCCCAACCCATGCCATGATTGCGTTCCACTTTTGCGCGTAACATAGATTGTGGCAATAAATTTCCCCGCAGTGTCCTCAAGCCAAAAAGCCATTTGAGGAATGTGTTTGTTGTATTCGCTTCCAGGGGTAAGCGATACGGTTATGGCTTTTCCAGCAGGAGGACTGGGAGGTGGGTTTTCTGTGCAAAATATGGTTAAAGCCAATAATAACATCAAATATATTTTTATTTTATGTTTCACTTGCTCTCCTTATCTCTAAAGTTTATGATGTCCGGGCATCATTTTAATCTACTTATGACCTAAAATTCGCCTCGTCTTTGCATACTACTTAGCATACGGCTTGGCATACATGTCTTTTTTTCTAAGACCGTTCTTTTTTGCCGCTTTATTCCAGCCCAAACTGCCTACCATTCTGTATAACATTGCTGGAATAGGCATCTTAGCGACTGCGTCCTTTGCTTCCTGTGGGATATCATGACTATCCGCTATTGCCTGCGTTGCGATATCTAATGCTTTTTTAATATGTTGAAGTCTGCCTCCGGCTTCCTTGATATCTAATTCTCCAATCATACTGCCGCCGCCAATTGCTATGCCGCCAATCCATTGAAAATTTGACTGCGTTGCGAAGTTTTGACACATATCCAATGCCAGGTCGTTTTGGTGTGATTCAGGAAAACCGCTTTGGCATATGGCCATAAGTTGCTGAGTCTTACTAGTCTTATCGACTTTGCGTTTTTTAGAAATCAATTCTAAAGCCTTTATAAGCCCTGCAGGAAGGCTATCTACATACAATGGGAAAATCAGCGAAACTACGTCCGCGTCATTAAGTTTTTCAATCAATTCTCTAAGTTCAGGCGACTTCCTCAGTTCGGAGTATATGAATATCTTTTCTGTTTGGTATCCGTGGTACTCAAGCTTCAAAAGCATGTAGTCGGCAATAGAATTGGAATTCGAGCTTGGCCCTTTTGGGCTTCCTACTAGAGCTATTGCCTTCAAGGTCCTGTCCTTAAGCATTGTTTACCTCCGCACTATTCAGTGCATTCGTTATCTTTTCAATAATTTTATTAATAGAATCAGTTTTGTATATAATTCCTAAAGCGTTTCCGGGTGGTTTCATATTCAAGAAGTTACGATAATTTAGAAGGGCAAACATTCGTTCCTGCTCCTTATCTTCCCTATCCAGTACGCCGTATGCCACTAGCCGTGATCTGTTTTCATAGCGTTGTTTGTGGTGAGTTTCGCCATTGTAACACTTAAAGTAGGGGAGGATGTTGGGAATAAAGCGGTCAACAGCTTTCTTTAGTTGATAGGAATAACCGCCGAAGCTTATTGGAGTAAGGTATACCAAGACATCTGCACGAACCATTTGTTTGGTTATATTTCGACTTTCATCATCTATAACGCATTTCCCAGGTGTTTTTACCCAGCAACCGAAACATCCTGTGCAGAATTTGATATCAATTTCACGCATTATTCGGCTAGTAACATCTATATTTCTCATTTCTAACTCATGGGTAATGGCTTTTTGAATTTCATCCAGCGAACTGTCATTTGCACCGTTGAGCAGTAGCGCTGTCATTGCTTTAGTCATTAATTCTCCTTAAATTAAAGGTTCGGATGAATATCGTTTTCATGTTTTGCAATTGCATCCCAGGCTACCTGCGCGGTAGTTGTGAGAAATGATTCATCAATCTTCATCCCCGTGCTTGTTTTCAGCTCTATCAGTGCGGAGGAAAGCGCAAACGTTGTTTCCATTATCAATATTACCGGTAATGGTTTAAGCGCTTTTGCCTTAATGCCGGCTTCAATAAGCTGAATTGTGTTTGTGAAATATTCAAATTGTTTTTGGTTGTAGCATGATTGAGCATAAGGTGAGGCACTGAATTGTTTAATGAATGTATGTTCTGCAGGATTAGTAATTAGGTAATTTATCATATTTTTCCATAGATTGAGGAAGCGTTTTTTGTGCGCCATCTGCTTACTGTCGCCTTCAAGTAGAGCGTTGGCAAATTTCTGCATTATTTGTTCATTAACTTGTTTGATAAGGTCGTCTTTGTTTTTGAAGTAGTGGTATATTATGCCTACGCTAACGCCTGCTTTTTTAGCTACTGCCGATATAGGGGTTCCGTAAAACCCTTTTTTAGCAATAAGCTCTACAGTCGCTTTTAAGATTAAGGCATATTTATCGCCTGATTTTATCGATTGAACGTTCATTCAATAAAATATTAACAGAAATTCTCGCTTTGTCAAGCCCTGACATGCCAATTACCGATAAGCAGTTGTTGCTTTAGCAGGTAAACTAATTGCTATGCTTGACAAGCGAAAATAAACAGATAAACTAAACTACGCCGAGGAGTATAAACAAAGGAGTTATTTATGAAAAAACTACTACTTTTCATATCATTGATAACTGTATTAACAATGAGCGGTTGTGCATGGGAAGCTGTTTCCAAAGTGCCTGCTCCAAGTGATATGTTTATGACTACAGGAGATGTAAAAGACGGAGATTATGAACCATTGGGAATGGTTAGCGCTATTAGAGCTAACATCAAACTTAGCTGTTTGGGCGTTTTTCCTCCGCTTTATCCTATGATGGGGCCGGAGATTCAAGATGTTCTTTACAAGCAACTTAGTGTAGAGGCTAAGAAAATGGGAGCAAATGCCGTAATAAATATCAAAACGACTATTGTTCCTGCATCTATTATTCCTGGTTTATTATGGTTTCCCGCAGTTAATATAAGCGGGATGGCTGTTAAAATGTAGCATCTCCAAAATACAATAAAAAGAAGGCGCGGTTGCGCCTTCTTTTTATTCAAAAAATCTCTCAATTTTCCTTTTAAGAAAACCTTACTAGTGCTGAAAATCTTCACCCTTAAGAAATCCAAAAACTAACATATAGATAAATTCGTTAAGATAGCCATATCCTAAGGCATATAAGCGGAGCAGCAGTTCGTCAATTCGCCTAATAGTTAAGCTACTTGACAATTCTTCGGCTTTACCTATAATGAACATATGCCTATGAATGATTGCATAAAATATATCCTTTATCCCTATGTTTCATAAAAAAAGAAAGGTACTCTTAACCGGAGCAAGCGGTTCTATGGGATATGAGGCTTTTAAGGAGTTGTGGCGAAGGCGCGATAAGTTTAATATAGTGCTGCTTCTTCTTCCAAATAAATACGAAAAAACTCTGTTCAAGCCGTATGAAAAAAAATTAGGGATTAGTTCTATAAAAGGCCGTGGGGTTGTGCAGAGTGAGGATGGGCAACTCAAAATTGTATGGGGTGATTTAACAAACTACAACAATGTTGCAGAGGCAGTTGAAGGAGTTGATAATGTGCTTCATCCGGCAGCCCTTATATCGCCTGCCGCAGATCACAATCCGGCTTTAGCTCGCAGGGTTAACACTGGCGGGACATTAAATATAATTAAAGCAATTAAGGAACAGCCTAATGGCGCTGAGCGCATTAGCATAGTCAATATTGGTTCAGTGGCTTTCTACGGCGATAGGCTTCCTCCGGTTGCCTTGCTTAGGGCCGGCGATCCGCTTATGCCTTCGGTATTCGATTTTTATGCTATTTCCAAGATAGCGGCTGAGCGAGCGGTTATTGAATCAGGTATCAAACATTGGGTTAGTATGCGTCAAACCTTTATTGCAATTCCTGATATCTCATCCCTTATGGATCCAATAATGTTTCACCAGCCATTAGTCCAACATATAGAAATGTGCACGGCTAGAGATGCAGGTTACGGTTTGGTTCAAACATTAGAGCAACCTTTGAATTCCGATTTTTGGTGTAGGGTGTATAACCAGACAGGCGGGAAGTCTTGCCGTTTTACCTACCATAGTTACCTTGAGAGGATGCTTAAGGTACTGGGAATGGGTGATATTAAGAAAGTTATGGATCCAAATTGGTTTTGTCTGCGTAATTTTCACGATGCTTGGTACGCTGATTCCCATATCCTAAACAACTATCTTAATCATCAGCGCGAATCCCTTAACAATCACGTTAAACAGGTGGCAGATAATGTTCCATGGTATGTGAAGCTTGCGCGTTTTGTGCCGTCATTTATTGTCAAACACCTCTTTCTTAAACCTATGGCTGCAGCCAAAGATGGCCCTCTGTATTGGGTTAGCCACCCTGAAGAGATGCCTTTAAGAATTAAGGCGTTTTTTGCCTCGCTTGAGAATTGGTCGCGAATAAAAACATGGGAAGATGTTATACCACAGCATATGCCTTCCTCCCATATTCTAAGCCACGGTTATGATGAAACGAAAGCAATAGAAGACTTAACTGTAGATGAACTAAGAGAGGTCGCTCGTTTTAGAGGAGGAGAGCTTTTATCAAAAACTTATACAGGGGATAAAATGCAAAAACTTAAATGGCGTTGCGCTTTTGGTCATAGCTTTGATGCAAGCCCTGCTCTTGTTCTTTACGGAGGGCATTGGTGTCCTGAGTGTGAGGCTCCGCCTTGGAATTACGACAAAATTGCTCGTAGGAACCCATTTCTTGCGCAAGCATACTATAATAATCACGATAAAAGTGAGAATACCTATTATAGTGAAGAGGCTTGCTTGAAAGAGACTTTTTGATGCTGGGCTGTAAATTGCTTATATACGGCACTTACCTCTATTAAGGAAGGTGTCTGGGCTGAGTTGTGGATGTTTGAGTAGTGTTTCGCTTGACCGGGCTTAAGCTATAGCTATAATTCAATAGTATATCTGATAAAAGCATAAAACATTCAACGTAAATTCGTAGACGAATCAGATGGAGATTAAAGATTGAAACATTTGAACAACTTAATTAATTTGTCTTCCTTACGTATAGGCAAATTAAAAATAAAGATACCTATTATCCAGGGCGGAATGGGGGTAGGATTATCTTTGTCTAAACTGGCTTCTGCCGTAGCGAAAGCCGGGGCTGTTGGAGTAATTGCAACTGCTGGTATTGGTATGCTTGAACCTGATTTTGCATCAAACCTTAAGCAGGCTAACGAAAGGGCGCTTAGGCAAGAGATTAGAAAGGCTAAGCAGTTATCCGGGGATGAAGGGATTGTTGGAGTTAACGTCATGGTAGCTCTTTCAGATTTTGATGATTTGCTAGGTGTGGCTGTTGATGAAAATATTGATGTTGTTTTTATGGGTGCAGGACTGCCCTTAAAACAACCTAAAACAATTCCATCGTTTGCAGGTATGCATACTGAGTTTGTACCTATTGTATCTTCTGCCAGAGCAGCCGATTTAATTTTTCAATACTGGCAGAAACATTACAACTTTGTTCCCAACGCTGTGGTCGTTGAAGGTCCTTTGGCAGGCGGGCATTTGGGTTTCAAAAAGGCTCAGATAGACAATCCTGCATATGCGCTTGAAAAACTTGTACCTGAAGTGGTTTCAACTATTCGACCATATGCAGATGCTTTCAAAAAACACATATCGGTTATTGCCGCCGGAGGCATCTATACGGGAGAAGATATCTTCAAGATTATGCAGTTAGGCGCCGATGGTGTACAAATGGCAACTCGTTTTATTGGAACTTATGAATGTGACGCATCGGAGCATTTCAAAAACGCCTATATTCAATGTAGTAAGGATGAGTTGGAAATTATTGATAGTCCTGTGGGGCTTCCGGGTAGAGCGATTCACAATGAGTTTCTTGCTCAGGTATCTGCAGGAATTAGAAAGCCGGTGAAGTGTCCGTGGAAGTGCCTTAAAACCTGTGACTTTAAGAATGTTCCATACTGCATTGCTGATGCTTTGACTAATGCGAAGTTAGGAAAGCTTGATAATGGTTTTGCTTTTGCCGGTGCGAACGCCTACAGGGTTAATGAAATAATTTCAGTGGATGAATTGATAAAGATACTGGTTAAAGAATATGAAGAGGCGGTTTTAGCCGCGACTTCCGGTAAAAAATCTGCATCCGGTATCGCTTAGTATTTTCTTTTACTGAGAGGTTGAGTACCCAGTAGAAGTAATGCGGATGCCCATAGTGTCGCTTGCGTCTCTATGAATGGGTGTTCTATGGAATGAGTTTTCGTATCCTGCGCTGTATTGCAGGGGAAAGATACAAATCGGAACTACTCAGAAAGGCAAAATGAAAAGGGTTATTCTATTCCTTAGCGCTAACCCTCTGTTATTTTATTTCAATGATGCAACATGCTAACCGAATCTTTTACTCGGGGAATAGTTGTAAGCTTGAATTCTTTAATCTCAATGCGTCTCAATTTTTAGTTATTCGGAATACTTGTAATATAGCGCTCTGTGTTCGTTAACCTTATAAATAAAGGCGATGCATGGCGTTGTTCTTCTCTATTTGACAGAGATATCTTTAAGTATATACTGAGTTGCGCAGGTACTTGAATTTTGAATTACTCGGAAGGGAACCGACAATAGAATATTCAGCTACCTATTAATTACAGCAAGAGCGTTTCTAAATCTTAGGAGGCAAATTGCTTGATAAAACAGTGAATTTAGGAAAAAGCATTACCGGTATTATCCTTGCAGGAATTCTTTCGATGATACCTGTTATAATTTGGGGTATTGTGATGGCATTTCTGATTTCTTATATTGGGATGGCTTTAAGTATGGGCATTTTTATTGTATTGATGCTGGTTCCATTTTTTGTTATAGGCTTTATGGTATTTAAACTTATTCGCAAGCCGTTTGCCGCCGCGTTTGGAAGTTTGGATAAGGGACGAATTCTTGCGACCGGATATGATGCTACAGCGACTATACAGTCAATAAGTGAGAGTAGCATAGGTGGGGCAGTAACTGTTAACAATCAGCCTTATTTGAATCTTAAACTAATGGTTGATGACGGTCGCAATCGACCTTATCCGGTCAGTATTGATGCAATTATTCCTCATTCAGCGTTGCCACAGCTTCAACCTGGGGCGGTAATTTCGGTCAAGGTTGATCCTTCAAACCCTCAAAAAGTAACGCTTGATACTTCCGGACAGGCGTCAGTTTATTCGCGTTCGTCTGCTCAATCCAGCAGGTTGGTTGGTAACTCTGACGAATGGTCTACTATGGATGAGGTACTTTTGAGACAGGATGGTGTCGATGGCATGGCTAAGCTTTTGGATATTCAGGATACAGGGCGCAGTGAGAATTTCAAACCCGTGGTGCGTATGACTTACGAAGTAGCAATCGCAGGTAAGGAATCATATGTATTCAGCAAAGATGTAGACTTGCCTCCGGATGTGATTGCTCGTCTTAGAAACCTTATTGGTAAAACCTATCCATGTAGAGTTCATCCCAGAGATAGGAAGAAAATCAAAGTTAATGTAACATTTTAATCTTTAATGTAGAGGATTTAATGGTTCAAAAAAAGAAAAAAGGATTATGGATATTTTTTCTGCCATTCGTAATGCCCTTTATCTTAGTGTTGTGGAACATTTTAGCCGATCAAATTACTGCCTATATTGGGTCAACTGTCTGGAATATAGGGTTGGTCGTATTGTTTGTTCTCGTATTTGCTGTTCCACTTCTTCCTTTTTTTAGAATCTTCAGCTTGTTTGGCGGGGGGTACAACTATTTCTGGGGTGCAGGTAAGAAGGCCAAGGAAGTTCTGCTTAACGGTCGTTCGGCAAAAGCTACCGTTATATCAATTGGTGAAAATTCCGGTGGTGGTACTATGACTATCAATAACCAGCCGGTGCTAAATCTTAAATTGCTGATAGATGACGGCTATCGGAAACCTTATCAGACGAGCTTTGATCTTATAGTATCTCGTTCCGCAGTGCCTCAGTTTCAGCCCGGAGCTATGTTTGCGGTTAAGGTAGACCTGGCTGACCCTAAAAAGGTGGTTTTTGATCCGGAAGCTACATCAAGCGTTACCACCTCAGTTGACAGTAGAAGCAATATTGGGGGCGATGACTGGACTCAACTCGACCGTACTTTACTTAAGCAGGATGGTGTCAACGCTATGGCTAAGTTGTTAGGTGTTGATGATACCGGTCGCAGTGAAGACTTTAAGCCAGTGGTCAAGCTGACCTATGAGGTATACTTGCCGGGCAAGGAGCCTTACACCTTTTCCAAGAATATCCCTATATCCACAGCGATTGTTCAAAAACTCAAAACAGCTGTGGGTAAAACATTTCCGGCCCGCATTCATCCCAAAGACCGCACCAAAATGCACGTGGATATAACCTTTTGAGCTATTCTTATTCTAGCGTATAACGAAACTTATATTCCCATTTTTTTGATTGACATAAGAGAGAAGGAGATTATACTGAATCATGACGATACGGAGGTTTTATGGATATAACCTTGAGTCAAATCTTAGATCTTGTTGGTAAGTTGGATGACTCTCCAGGTGAGGAAACGTCACGAGAACGTTTCCGAAGATACCTGCAAGACAATGTCCGTAAAGTAGGACAGGTCAGAGACTATGTAGGGGAATGTTTAAGAATATCAGGGGATCGATACAATCGCGCGTTTCAGGATTTGGTCAATTACCTAGGGCACTTTTTGGAATTCGAAGTAAGCTTCGGGCGGTATAAAGGTGTTCAGGGACAAATTGGGTTTGATGGACACTGGAAATCTCCCACAGGCTTCAACATCGTCGTTGAAGTCAAGACGACTGAGACTTATGCCATAAAGACAGCTACTCTTGTGGGTTACATAGATAGCTTGATTTCCGAGAAGGTGATTCCCAGTTGGGGTAATGCGTTAGGTCTTTATGTTGTGGGACGTCCTGACCCTGAGATTCGGCAACTTGAGAATGCCATACTAGCGGAGAAGAGAACGCATCAACTCCGGATTCTCTCTGTTGAATCGCTTCTTTCGTTGACCGAGATGATGAATGAATATGACGTCAGTCATGAAGACATCCTTTCAGTAATTCGTCCGTCAGGTCCCACAATTGACCCAGTGGTTGACCTTATGGCGCGTTTAGTTGCTGAGGAAAAGGTAGAGGAGATACCAAAAAAAGAAACTACACTTTCATCTCCTGCGGAAGGTGAGGCTGTTTACTGGATGACGCCTGTGCGTTCTGAGAAAGAGCTAACGGCTAAGGAATGCATCAAAACCCTAGTTGGAGGTGGAAAAATCTACGCCTTTGGAGAAAGGACACCGGGTCGTAGACACCTGAAGGCTGGGGACTGGATCTGCTTTTATGCACAAGGCGAGGGAATTGTTGCACACGCTAAAGTGGTGGCAAAGCCAACGAAGAAACCTCATCCCAGCGTTAAACAGCCAGAGAAGTATCCATGGGTTTTCCGTTTGGACAAGACGGTTCTTTACTTGGATAACCCTATGGTTATTGATGCTGCTTTAAGAAGCCGATTGGATGCTTTTCAAGGTAAAGACCTTAATAAATCCTGGGCCTGGTTCGTTCAGGCAACACGTAAAACATCAAAGCACGATTTCGGCATTTTGACGCGGGGATGGCTAAAAGCCGAATAGATGCCCTTACGCGTTGTTGCCCTAACGAAACGCTTGTAGCGGTTTCCTAATTCTGTTGACAAAGCCGCGGTACGGAATATTATAGAAATATGAATTGAAGGTCACGGATAACGGTTCCCGAAGTCAAGGTTCGGGAATTCTGTGAAAAGCATCATATTCGATCCCTTGCGCTGTTCGGCTCGGTTTTGCGTGATGATTTCGGAGCTACCAGTGACGTTGATGTTCTGGTGGATTTCGAGCAAGGTTGCACTACCGGTTACTTTGAACTTTTTGCAATGCAGGAAGAACTCTCAGCTATCCTGGGTCGGAAAGTGGATTTAAGAACACCACAAGAGTTGAGCCGTTATTTCCGCGACGAGGTGCTTGCCGAGCGGGAGTTCTATTATCAAACGCGATGACTCGGTTTTTGTCAACCACATCCTGGAAGCGGCATGTAAGGCAGTTGAATTCATTAGAGGTCGCAAGAGAGAAGATTTAGACAAAGAAGAGATGCTTGCCCTTTCTTTAGTTCGTTTACTTGAAGTGATTGGTGAGGCAGCCTAATCAAATATCTTCCTTTTTTCGCGAGGAACACTCCGAAGTCCCATGGAAATGGATGACAGAAATGAGGAATCGCTTGATTCACGGTTATTTTGATGTTGACTTTGATATTGTATGGGATACGGTTTCCAACGATTTGTCACCACTTATTACTGTACTCAAGAATCTTCTCAATGGTTAATGCTGTAATTAGATACTAGTTGCGTTCCATAATTCCACTTTTTGAAACTATTCAGCAGGGTACTAGTTGAAAAGCTGGATTCGGTGTGTACAATTGAAAAAATAATATGGAGTTTGTGGTTTCCTTGCAATTCTTAAAATCGCTTCAACGCGGGGCGCCGCAATATTCCTCATAGTATCAAAATAATAAAGGAGAAGCATGCCAGCAAAACAAGGCGATACCGTTAAGATTCACTATACCGGAAAATTCGATTCAGGTGAAGTGTTTGATTCATCAGAAGGACGCGAACCTTTGGAATTTACTATTGGAGCGGGACAAGTTATACCAGGTTTTGAACAGGGAGTTATAGGTATGGATGTAAATGATGAAAAAACTATCCACATTCTTGCAAAAGACGCATATGGTGAAAGAAACGAAACCTTGATTCAAGATGTTCCACGCGAGATGTTTGCTAAAGACATGGAACTTAAGGTTGGTCAAGGACTTAGAGTCAAAACTAAAGATGGACAATCTATGGTTGTTATTGTGAAAGAACTGAAAAATGAAGTAGTTGTTCTTGACGCTAATCATCCTCTGGCTGGCAATGACTTAAATTTTGATATCAAACTGATGGAAATATTAAAGAAGTAATAATGACTATGATTGCTTGCTGAAACCCGCTAACGGTACTTTTCAATGCTTCAACTTGACAAGTTTGTAAGCTAAGTGTATATTAATTATAAGTGCAACTATCGGCTAAACCTGAACCGTTCTCAATTAAGAAGTGTTAATGCTGCTTGCTTGAGTTAAAATAATCCGATCCTTAATTTAGGAGGATAAGTGATTGCAGTAATTAATTTTGCAGTTTTGGTTCTTTCCACTATATTGTTTACTTATTTCTATCTTGCAAGTGTGCGAATCGGTGTATTGGAAGCAAAAATTGGCGACCGTGCCTATAAGTTATCTACAGTAAATCGGCTCATCTCAGTATTTCTCATGACCCTTGCCGGAGTCAACTATGTTATCTATTTTTTCAATCCCCTACCAATACCCTCTCTAAACAAATTTCCATGGCCATATTGGATATCTGCGGTTATAGGAGGCGTGTTAGCAATTCCTTCATTATATTTATGGTTCAAAGGGATGATTGATGCAGGTAAGCCCACAATTATCGTTAGCAAAGGATTGAAGTTATACGGAGGAATATATAAGCGTATTCGCCATCCTCAGGCATCTGGTGAACTTGTATTCTGGTGGGTATTGGCCTTATTTTTGAACTCGCCATTCCTTGCTCTCTATTCGATAGTATGGATACCTATTTTTATATGGGTCTCAATTGCAGAGGAACGCGATTTACTTATCCGTTACGGTGACGCCTACAGAAACTATCGAAACAGTACAGGATTCTTCTTACCTTGTTTTAGGCAAGTTGACGTAGCTAACTCAAAATGAATAATATAGATGTTTTCAGCCTGATATTTAGTGGGGTAGAATGAAAAAAAATATGCTGCAAGGCTTACAATGGAAGCCGTTACAGGCTTCTCATATTGGAGCAATCAAAGGATGCCTTGATTTTCTTAAATATAGTTACTCCCTTGCATGGGTGTATGGCGGATTAGGACAAGCTTTTAGCTTCAATCTTAGTGAACCCATCTATCCATCAGCCTCTGATATCCGGAAATCGGAACGTTTCTATAAGCTTTTGCGTAACCTTGGTTGTGATGTAAAAACCGTTTATGGGCATAAATCTCAAGATGATTTTGCAGAAGTTCAAAAACGAGCTTGGGAGTTGATTAAACTTGGAATTAATGCCGGTTTTCCATGCTACGGCTGGGAGTTATATCATCCGGCATATTACCTTATTTACGGCTACGACCAAAATCGTTATTACTTTAACGGCCCTGGAAGTGAGGAAAAGCCTGAATCCAAGCTGTGGATGGAGTTGGGAGATACCAATATTGGTATAATTGATATGCATGCTTTAAGACCCATACAGCCTGCAAATAATAATAGCCTTGTCAAACAGGTCTTGCAGTTTGCTGTTGAGTTCTCAGCGGAGTCGCTGTCAAAGCTGACAGAAGAGAGCGTGTATGCTTATCTTAAAACTGCTTTTCAGGCGTACTACGAAGCGCGTCATTATGCTGTAGAATTTCTAAAAGAGGCAAGGGAAAAACTATTAGCTGAACTGTCAAATAGCCTGCTTTCTTTTTTTGATAGAGCTATTGAGAATTATATGGCTATCTATAAGGTTCTCAATACATTTACAGAACAGTTACCTTTAAGTGCTGCACCGAATAATTATCAAGAAAACATTGAGATGCAGGAGCTTGTGCTCTTGCGTGATGCTGAAATCAATGGACTTGAATCTTTACAGAAGATAGCCAAAGCTCTATAGTTTTTTTGTAATTGATGCTATTGACTATAATGCCTGTGTTAATCAAAGTTTCAGAAATATACGAGATAATCGTTTGTGGATTAGCTAAGTGACGAGTATAGGTTCCTTAAACGAAAGTTCCCTCCATGCCCAAATTAAGGAATGGTACTCTAAAGAGGGCGATAGGCTTGAGGAAAAAGTTGATGGCTCTGTTATTGATATAGTTAGGGGAGAGGTTTTAATAGAGATTCAAACCGGAAACTTTGCCTCTATTCGGAATAAACTTACTAAACTTTTGCACAACCACAAACTTCATTTAGTATATCCAATCCCTGAGCGCAAGTGGATTGTTCGTATATCAAAAAAAGGCAGGGAGTTGGCAAAAAGACGCTCGCCCAAAAAGGGGAAGCTTCTTGATATATTTGATGAGCTTATCCGTATTCCTGAGCTTTTTAATAGCCCTAATTTTTCCTTTGAAGCGCTTTTGGTTCATGTAGATGAACATCGCTGTGATGATGGCAAGGGAAGTTGGCGCAGGAAGGGAGTAAGTATTGTTGATAGGCTTTTGCTTGATGTAAAGGAATCATTTGTGTTTTCATCCGCCGCTGATTTGCTATCTCTGTTTCCTTTAAGACTTAAAAATCCGTTTACGAACAAAGACCTTGCAGTAGCATTAAAGATATCAATAGCACAGGCCAGGAGAATTACATATACCCTAAGAAAGATAGGGCTTATTGAGCTTGTAGGCAAACAAGTACGAAGTAATTTATACAAATTGGTATCATCTTAGCCTATGCTGTTATCTGTAAACTTTAATTATTTTACATTATTCCCATAAATTTCAATTTAAATAATCTTAAAGTAATTATCAATAGATACCAATACCTTGCTTTATTCCAAAAATGTGGAAGAGGATGGCTATCTGGTTTTTTCAACTTTGCAATCATTAAATTTCCAAATAGCGTTATAGCGTTCAAAATCAAGGATTTTAATCTTCTCCAATAAAGCACAGAAAGCTATAGAAACAGTTTGCTATCAATTTTGATAATGATATCGGGTATAGAGAGTATAATTCTCTATACGTCAATTTTCCCTTGACTTATGCAAGTTTTTTCCTTATTATTATGTCATAGTAAATAATATTAAGGTCATTAACGTGGAGGTTACCGTGAAACGTGTGGCTCTATTCGTGGTAATATTTGGATTTATTGTGGGCGGATATGCAGCTCCTGTTGTTACAGGAGGTAAAGGTTTGGCGCGGGTGTATGCTGCCGGGAATCAGGGAATTAATAACTGGACAATTGGTTCCTCGTTTGCAGGTCCCTATCATGGCGCTGAGCATATGAACGACTTAGATATTAATACTTGGGATAATACTATTTTAAGGGTGTTTGGTTCTTGGGTTCCTGTTAAGGCTTTTGAAGTGAGTGCTGCAACTGGAGTAACGTATTCCTACAGACAGGCGGTTTCTGGAAGACTACCCTATATAGGCCCTGCGGATATTGAGTTAACCGGTAAATATTCCATTCCCTTAGAATTCTGGAAGGTTGGAGCGCTTGGAAAGTTATACATACCTTTGCAACCGCTTGGATACTCCTCTGCTTCGTTGGGAGGAGAGCTACGCTTGTTAGGTTCAACCGATTTTGATATATTTTCGGTTCATCTCAACATTGGCGGTTTTATGAGAGATACGCTTGCTTTGTTGCTGGCAACAGGTGTTGAAGCAAGATACGGGATTTTTAATCCATACCTTGAATTAACAAGTGAACTTACTACCAGCTCTGCGGCAATTCGTTTGACTCCTGGGTTACGAGTTTTTACTGATCTTGGTATCAATTTTTTCCTTGCTTCAGATTTCGGCCTAACGCCAACTGCTCAAAGCGTTGCGCTTGATGGAAGCCGATATGTAAATCAAGTGTCCTTTGGGCTTGCATACTCACCTTCACTAGAAGTAACGGTGCATAAACGAAGTGCGCTCTTTAATATAAAAGTGGAAGATGCCGTTACAGGATTGCCAATTCCTGCAAAAATAGTTATCTCAGATCATTATCCTGGCGTGTTTGTCCTTGGTTCTACAGGTCAACGGGTTCTTGAGGTAGAATCCGGTCGCTATGATGTAACAGTTAGCGCTCCGGGTTATGTCCCTCAATCATTGAAGGTAAACTTCTCATCATCAAGATTAACAAGCTTGAAGGTAAATCTGAGACCTGATGTAGAAGGCGAGGCCCAATTGAACTTAAGAATCTACGATAAGAACACCGGTAAAGTAATACCGCAAGCTTCTGTGAATATAGCAGGAAGTGCTTTGGTGACAAACAATAACGGTGAATTGTTCTTGACCCTACCTTCGGGAAGCTATACAATGGACGTTGCAGCTTCGGGTTACATAGTTCAAAAGGAAGCTGTAACCCTGTCTACTGCTGCTCCTGTTTCAATGGACATAGCTCTATTGCCTTCAGCCAGTAGTTTGATTCTTACAGGGGTAAATTTTGAGTCGGGGAGCGCCATAATTTTACCCCAGTCTTATCCTGCTTTAGAACAGGCTGTCAGATTTCTCAATAACAATCCCGGCGTGATAGTGGAGATTCAAGGACATACCGATTCACAAGGCTCTGCAGCAGGTAATTTGGCATTATCTCAACAGCGTGCCGACGCGGTACGGAATTATTTAATTGGAATAGATGGTATTGATGCCTCGCGTCTTATTGCTAAAGGTTATGGAGAAACCATGCCTATAGCTTCTAACGCAACAGCCGAAGGTAGAGCTGTAAATCGCAGGGTGGAACTTGTTATAATCAGATAGCAGAATGGACACTTAAGTCTTTTGATACTGAAAACGAAGATTTAGACATAGAATCTATCTTGATACTGGCGATTTACTCGCTTGTGTTTGGATAATTGAACCTCAACATTCTGAAGAAATAGTGCATAGAGCTTTATCCGCTACTTACGTGTAAATCTAAACCCCACTATATTACATCTTACCGGCTTGTTTGTAGTAGTTATAATAATTCAAATCCTTATCCATCACTTAGCATTGCCTGTAGTGCATCTACGTGAATCGTCGCTATAAGTTTAATTATTATATCGCTTACGCGTACACCATTTTTGCCTCTTGACAAGCTTTAATTGATAACTATCCTCTAAAGGTACTGGGACTTGATAATATGAGTCGTCCAGATGGTATTGGAATAACTCCAGTGCCATAGGGCGTAAAATTAAATCGGAGGCTTATGAACTCCGAAGGAGGTAAAATGAGAAAAGTATTCCCGGTTTTAATGATTGCTGCGCTTTTTGTAAGTTGCGGTATAGAGATTCCTGATGTCAACGGCATTAAGAATCTTTTTGACAAAGACCTCAAGCTTACCATAACCCCTGAGAATAACGGAGTAACAATAGATGCAACAGGACTTCCTGATAAGCTGCCTACAGGCCTGCACAGTATAATTATCTTTATCGATACTGTTAAAGGTGGAATGAGCGATACTATTGCAAAGGGAGTTACTGATAATGGTACGTGGAGCAAAAAAGGATTGGAAAACGGAAAACCTTACTATATTGATGCCCGTGGAATAGTTACTGGTGACACTATGACTACTATGGGGTTTGGTGGAAAGTTCTACCCCCGTCCATGGGGCAATGGTTCATACCTTGGTTACGAGCCCGATAGCAATGATTACCAGGGTGTAAAATACGATAGAAAAACCGGCGCCCAAACGAACAAAATGCGCTCCGCTGGTGTTGATTTCTATTTTACCAACGACAACGGTTCCATGAAAGTTATGGCTGAAGGCGATAATGGTATTTACGATTCAGGTGAAAAAGCGGATAAATGGCTTTTTGTTCAGGACGGAGATGCTAAGACCTATGTGGCGTCCGCCGACTTGAAAAAGGACAAAATATATCAGTTCAAAACCAATGATGATTACTACGGTAAGTTTGTTGTAGATTCAATTACTGCAGCTGGAACAGCGACTCCAAAGGTTTGGATGCGTTATGCTTTCCAGACAGCTAAGGGTGTTGCGCATTATTAATGGGTTAGTTCAGACTTTCAATTAGCCCTTTATTAATAAAAAGAGCTTTGAATGATTGAGAGTTTTGTTCAGAAAACCTTGAACTGATTTTTTTAATGCAAGAAGCGGCTACTTGCTGGTTATTTTTCCAGTTGGTAGCCGCTTTCATATGGAACAATTTCTGGAAAAATCCCAATTTAACCTGAGTTGCAGAGCGCTTAATGCCTAACTTTGGCGCACATCTCCAAGCTAGCGCAATATGAGCAGTAGCTCTAAGAGAGAGGCAGTCGTTGACTTCTTTTAGCAATTCGTCTGCAATATTTGCAGCGTCAGAGAATTTTTCGCTTTCAAGATAAGCCTCTATAAGTAATGAGCGGATTTCCCACTGTTTTGGTTTACCAAGTGTATCGCCGTGTTCTGTAAGAATTGTAGTAAGTAATTCGATAGCAGGTTCAAAGACCTGATTAATTAAATTTATTCGTGCAGCCATCAATTTACAAGTAATATCAGAACTTTCCTGTTCCTGCTGCTTACAAAGTTCCTGCAATTTCATAAGTTCTGAGAGAGCTGTATCTAAATCTTTTTTGCCAATGAGATTCTCAAGGCGAGCTGTTATAGCGTTGACAAGTATTTCCGGATTTTCAGAAGATTTAGCTATTTCTATTGCCTGTTCAGCCTGATTCAACCCTTTTTCAAACTGACCAAGCTTTGCATAAAGGCTGGCTTTACTTCCCAAGGCTTCACTTGCCAAAAGCGCCATTTCAGGCACTTTAGCTATTTCATCGGCGAAGTCAAGAGCTTCAAGAGCTTCCTGATAGTTATCAACCTGCGCATTTGCCGCTGCAAATTGTATTCTGGCATTGGCCTCTATCCATGAATCCCCTGATTGCTTTGCTACCTCTAAGGCTTCTTTAGCTTTTGCCAAGCCTTCATTAACGTTACCCAGATGAATATTCAAAGAAGACAGTAGTACTAGGGTTTCAACAATTACCGCCTGATCTCCGGTTTCCTTAAAGAGATTGTAGGCTTCGTCAAGATGTGTGCGGGCTTCCTGCATTCTGCCAAGAGCTTGGAGTGCGTTTCCAAGCTTGGTGTGGGTATCAGCCATTAAACCGGGATCGCCGATTAACTGTCTGAAATTCAAAGCCAGGCTGTAGAATTTTAACGCTTCGTCAGGTCTACCTTCGTAAAAGGCGAAATTTCCCCTACGCATAGCTACTTCTCCGCTAATCTGCGGGTTTTGTAATTCTTCAGCTCGTATCCATGCTTCTTCAAGTCTTGCTTCAGAGGCTTCGTGCTCACCGCGCATTCTTTCCACTCCGGCAAGTTCCACCGTACAGTTGATTATTGTTTGCCTATGGCCTATATCCATGGCGATTTTTAAGGCGCGTTCCAAGTAGCTTCCAGCTTCATCAAGCCTGCCCATCTGAAATAACAGGCGGGCGATATTGAGGATATTGTTAGTTAAGAGAAGTTTATCTTCCGACTTTTCAGCCAAAGCGATTGCTTTTTCGTAATAGTCCAAAGAAAGGTCAGGTCTTCCCTGGAAACGGCTCAGGGTAGCCAGATTGTTGAGAGCGCGGTTGCTGTTTACCGGATCATCCAAAGATTTAAGCAGTTCAAGAGCGTTTGTAAAATCGGAATGTGCCTGTTCTAGATTACCTTGTCGCGCGTAACCTGAGCCTTGTTCAAGCAGCGCCATAGCCATTCCTTTTTTATAATCAATTGCCTGTGCGCGTTTTAAGGCATTGTCTGCGTACTCAAAGAGGTTTTTGAAGTCGGACATAAATCTGGAAACATATGCCAGCTTGTTCAATGAGTCCACGGCCTTTTCTGTAGCCCCGACCTTTATGGCTAATTTATGTGAAGCTGAATACTCGTGTGAAGCTTCTGGGAATTTTCCCTGATATTCAAATACCTGAGCTAGACCGAAGTGGGCGTCGAAAATCTCTTCGCTTCGTCCTTCCTTGAAGTGTGTTTCCCAAATATTTATAGCTTGCGAATAATCATGTTCAGCGTCTTCGTTACGGAAGAGTCTTCTGTTTTCGGCTGCAGATTTCAAGCTATAATTAAAGGCTCTGTCCCAGTCTTGGGCTTCCATGCTGTGATGCGAAAGCATACTGTAGTAGCGTTCCAGTGATGCTGAATACATATCTTCTATCGCAATTGCAATCTTGCGATGGAAGGTTTCACGTTCTTCCCTTAAAAGTGAATCATAGCAAACGTCTTTCACCATAGACTGCTTAAAAACGTACTCTAAGTCGCCTGCTTCCAATGGATAGACCAGTCCTGCCTGCACAGCTTTTTCAAACAGCGCTTCAATATCATGTCTGGCCAATACCTTGGATAGAAGTGAAGCAGGGAAGTGCATACCGTACACCGACCCTAGTTTCAAGGCTTGCCGGGTATCGGCGGGTAGCCTGTCAAGTCTTGAGAAAACTAAGCTGTAGATGTCATCGGGAATTTCAGTATCAGCCTCAACCGCCTTCATTGTCCAACCTTCGGCTGTTTTTTCAATCAATCCTTTATCAATAAGGTATCCGGCCCATTGTTCCAGAACTGTGGGGTTTCCTACGGAATGTTGGTAAAGGAATTGGTGAATGGCTTCATCGGCAGGAGAGCCGAGTATATGTTCGGCTAATTCACGTGATTTTGCGGTAGAGAGCGGATTTAGGCTAACAATTTCTACTTTTAGGTTGTCTGAAAGGAATCCCTGGTTGAACATTTCAGCGAATTCGGAGTTAAAAGTAGTGTAGAAGTATACACCTTGAGGTTTAAGGCGTGGAATTGTTCGAGCGGCAAAGGCAATCATTTCCAGTGAACCTGCGTCGGCCTGGTCTAAATTGTCTATCAATAGCGATAAGGGACGAAGCAATGCCATTTTTACAAGGTAGGTGCGGAATGCATCCATCAAGTTTTCAACCCTGAGTTCAGGAGAGTAGGAAGCTATCCTTTCGCTTGCAGATTCTACGGCAAAAAGCATTGCGGCGATAAATGGCAGTCTCCTGGCCAATTCATCATGCTCTTTGTGGCCTCCGGTCTTTTTTATAAGCTGTTCAATATGTAAATTCAGCTTACGTTCCTTTTCTTCAGGACTATCCTCTTCTTTTATACCTGATTCCTTTATTAGAATTCTTCGGAAAACCTGATAGGGCGCGCCTCGTTCGTCAATCGATACATCAAGAACGTTTGTAGAGACCATTAAATCAACCGCTAATCTTCTTAAGAATATGCTCTTGCCCATACCGTGGTCTGCTTGAATTCCTATAACCTTGGTATCACCTGTAGCAAATTCCTTACACAGAGCCAACTCTTCGTTATGTATTTTCCATTGTTTTGAGAGTCTCTCTTCAGCTTTCTTTGGACGTGATAGTTGGAATCTTCTGTAGACTACCCCGCCAACTTGTACCGTGTTATGTTCTTTCATCTCAAAGAGGTCAGAAAGCTTGTCAGCAGCTTCCTGAGTAATCATAAATTCGTTTTCAGAAGATGCAGACATCATTTTTGCGGCAGCGTTTACTCTTTGACCGATGACGGTGTATTCTTTTTCATTTCCGCCGATAAAACCGGCAAATAACGATCCATAAGAAAGTCCTGCCTTCATGGTAAACGGGGTGGCGAAACTTGAAAGTTTGTGAAAAAATTCCGCAGCGTTCGCCCTGTCCTTCTCGTGGCCTATAGGCGCTCCAAAAAGAACAAGTATCTTGCTGCCTTGTGGAGAGATATCTATTTTATCTATAGCACCATGATAGTGGTCTACGAGTTTGTATAAATTAAGATAGAAGCTGTTGAGTTCGTTAAAATCCGGATTTGCAGGATTGTATCCCTTGAAATTTATGAATACTGTAGCCGCAACCCTGTATTCCCCGCCAGCAGATATTGTTAATTTTTTACTTTTACCCATAGGTAGAAAGCAAGCTGTAAGTTCAGCCAATTGGAGGCGGTTTTCTGCTGAAATTACTGGGTAGGGTTCGTTGGGGAAGTCAATATCTTTTATTCCCTGTTTTAATACAAAGGAACCGGGTTGCACTTCCTTCTCAGCTTTGGCAATATCTTCTAATTCCTTTCCAATAGGAAACCAGTTAGCTTTTTCATCGTTGCCAAGCAGGGCTTCGTAGTAAGAGCCTCCTCCTAGAATAGCCTTCATTGTTAAAGGGAATGTTCCTTTTGAAGTAGATATTTTGGGGTTTTCCTTAAACCAGTCCAGCATTCGCCACGCCGCTGATGTTGCGCGGTCAACTGCATCAGCGCCTGTAAATCGAGCTAGAAGGGAATCGCCACCCATTTTCAAAAGAATTCCCTTGTGGGCATCAAGAATAGTGGATATTCTGGAAAAATGGGAATTAAGAATTTGGGTTACCTCTTCTATGCCTTCTTTACCTTCTGCAGTTAATGTTTCTGTAAGTTTTGTGAAACCAGAGATATCTGTAAAAAGAAGGGCGGCATGGCTTTGCTTAATGCCGTAATTTACCTTACCGTTACGTGAAATTTCAGCCAATACATGTAACGGAATTTGGGGGAGAAACGCCTCCTTGCCCATTCTACCTCACAATCAATTAAAATTTAACTCATATCTGAGAGAAGGAGCAAGTAGATTTTTAATTCCCAAACGGGATTCTACAAACTCTTCCCAGAATGATTTCTTTTTTGGTATCTCGGTAAGCTTTGGTAAATCATTGTATCCGCATAGTTCTGCAAGTATTTTATGTGCATCCCGACGCGATCCAAGTGTGTCAACTAGGCCCAAGGCATAGGCCTGACGTCCGGTGATGACCCTGCCATCGGCTATGGCATAGACACTATCATAGGGGAGTTTCCTCCATTTGACAACCTCTTCAACGAATTGTTGATATATATCTTCAATTAATCCCTGCAACAGGAGTGAATCTTGAACTGTGGGGTAGCGTGAACCTGAGCCGATATCCTTGTTTTCTCTGGATTTGATAGTATGAACTTGTATTCCTATTTTGTTCATTAAATCTCTATATACAGGGAATGAAAGTATAACACCAATGGAGCCGGTCATAGTGGAAGGGAGCGCGACAATTCTATCTGCAGGTAGTGAGAGGTAGTAGCCTCCGGAAGCGGCTACAGACGACATATAGACTACCACTTTTTTCCCAGCGTCCTTGAGATCTATTATGCCTTCAAAAATTTCCTGACTTGGGCCAACACCTCCACCAGGGGAGTTAACTACAACTAACACTCCTTTTGTAACAGGGTTATGTTCAAACTTCTCCAAATCTTCAAGAACTTTTTTGGAATTAACAATAGGGCCTTCCACTTCAACAAGTCCTAGTTTACCTGTAGCCATATCCCCGCACCCAAGGATTAATAGCACTACTAGCGCCAATAGAAAAAGCTTATTCATTGCAAATGGGCCTAGGTAGAGTCGAACTACCGACCTCACGCTTATCAGGCGTGCGCTCTAACCAACTGAGCTATAGGCCCTTCAGGATAGCGAATGATACGGAAAAAAACCCAAGATGTCAAGCCTTCAGTATCCAAGGAGGTTTAAGGATATACTATACGATACCTAGTTGTGCAAACTCGTAGTCGCTAAGTTGCCAGAATTGAAAGACTTAGCTGTGAATAGCGAAAAATAAGTTTCGAAGGCATTAAATAAATATAATCTGTCAAAAGCTAGTCAAAAGTTAGTCAGAAACTGGTCAAAAGTTACCCAAAAGCTAGTCAAAAGTTGATCAAAAGCTAGCCAAGCCAGAGGCTTGGCTTTAGGAGTTTACTTCGTAAACTCCACCTGATATTACTATATAATAAACTGCAAGGTATCCAAGCCTATGGGTTAGCTTAGCAAAGCCTCTGGCTTTGCTCTAGGAGTTTACTCCGTAAACTCCATCTAATCCAGCATATAAAATATCTGAGCTTGTAAAACCTTTGGTTTGAGTTCAGGATAATAATTTACCACAAAGTTCACAAAGTTACGCTTAATTGTATTATGGATAATTTACAGGTAGGGGGCTTACCTTTAGGTCAGCCCGCGGGAGTCATTCGGGCCGACTTGAAAGTCGGCCCCTACTGTTGTAATATGGATACTTTATAAGTAGGGGCTTACCTTTAGGTCAGCCCGCGCGTGTTATTCTGGCCGACTTGAAAGTCGGCCCCTACATGGATAGTCATTGAAAGCAAGAAAGGGGAGCGGCAATCGTTACCATTTCGCTATGACTATAGATATTTGCTAGAAACTAAGCGACACCTTTTATAAGTCTTGTTGATTTATTTGTAATTCTGCAGCTGGTTGTTGTTGCTCTTCTTCCGTTTTTATGATTCCTGTTTCAGTTTGTTCTGGTTCATTATTTTGTGTTGGTCTTGGTTTGCATCTTCTTGAAGATTTGGCGCGTTTAGGGACTTTAATATTACTCATAACAGCTGCCGCAGCTTCATTTAGTAATTTGCTAATGCCGGAATAAACTTCTTCACTATCTACGAGGATATCCGTATCTTTCCGTAGGTTGCGTCTTATGACTCTGAAACAATCCTCAGTAATTATGGCCGCAAGTAATGTTTTTGGAGCAAGGGCTTTTGCGTGTTCCCAACGTTTAGTTAAGGTGTCACGTTTAATTGATTTATAGCTTATGATTTCGAATTTAGCAACTAATTCGTCAATGTTGTCTTCCAGTAAATTCCAAGATTCTAACATTGTAGGCGGTTGATTGAATTCAACCACGTGGTACACCTTCCATTCGCGTCCATTGGTCAAAAGAATCCATTCGCATCCTGCATCAAATGCGTAAGAAGTTACCTGTTTCAAATGTTTCTTGCCTAATTTGATCCCAACTCTCTTAAGCTCAACCATTATTATTGGCTGTACATTCGTACCCGGCTCAAGCTGTATGGCAAAATCAACATGTTCGACTTCACCGGCTCCTTGGACAGCACGTTCCCGAGAGAGATGCTTAAAAGCGTCATAGCCCATGACCGATTCAAATATTCGTTCAACCCTTCTCCGAGTTTCAGCTTCATTGCCATCTAATTCAAGTAACTGTTCAATTATTTTACGGGCGTCCCTTATAGCTTTTTTTTGTTCTTTGGAAGGTTTTATTTTTACTTTAGCCACTAGATCCTCCTTGATTTAGAAAATATAATAACGTATATATATTAAAAGTCAATATAATTATTTTTATTATAATTCTATCGAAAAACTGCAGACTGGTAGCGGATGGCTTTAGAAGAATATAAAGATTAGTTTGGGTATTGAAGTTTCGTTTTTTTTCCTAAAACTTATCTGTATTCGTTGGAGTCTGCCTTTACTCAATAAAGCTAGCCTACTTTTATTCGCGGAAGTCTATTTTACAAGCTTGTTCTGTTATAGCAGGTGGCATTAGTTATGATTCTTTAAGGAAGTGGGAAGCCGAGGTTGAAACAATTGGGGAGAAGTCAAAGTATTACAAGTTTATACAGGAATTTACGCGAGTGCGTGAATCGGGAACATTGGTCTTATTGAAGAAGGAAGTTAGGTCGTTGGGAGCTGAGGACTGGCGGTTAAGGAAGTGGTTACTAGAAATTATGTACCCCGAACAATCATGGAAGCTAAAAAGTGCGGTGTTAGTTGGGTTCGGGAAAGCTGTATTCGCCTGAGGCTATTTTTTCACGAATCAATTTCAGGCCTTCTTCCTTAGTTGTAATCTTGCGTTCCCATTGCAGCTCTTCAAGTTCCGACAGTATCTTTTTGAATAGTGGGCCTGGTTTGAGTCCCATGTTTATTAAGTCATGGCCGTTGACTAAAGGAACAAATGCTGCACGTTTGGCGTCTTCGGCTGCAAGGTTCAAAATGTCCACGATAGTTCGTTCCAGATGACGAGTTCTGCCTGCTGTAGCGAATCCATCGGCTAAATCAAGAATCATTATGTCCTTAGCCGTATTTTCGCATGTTCTTGTAAAGCGACGCATTGCGCGTTCTGTTAGTTGCGGGGCTGTGGCAATAAGATGTAGGTGCATGTGTCGCGCCACCATTTCCTGAACCCTTTCGCTGTCTTCGTTTGAAAAGCGCATTATTTTTGAAAGCGCCCACCTTATTTTTTTTGCGCCGCGTGTATCATGACCATAGAAATGCATGGAGCCGTCTTCTGCTCTAATTCTGGTTTCCGGTTTTGATACATCGTGGAAAAGAGCGGCAATTTTCAAAAGCGCCAATCGTTTTGAATCGGCCATAATATCGTTAATCAACTCCTGTATAACTGACGAGAATCGCTTTTCTGTAAGTATTCTATCCAGAGTTGCAAGAACCAGTAGGGAATGTGAACGAACCTGAAAATCGTTCCAAAATTGAGGGAATGGGAAAATCTGCTGTAACAGTCCTGTGGTAATCATTTGATTTATGATATGATAGACAGGTGTGCAGGCCATAATCATCATGAATTCGTAGGCAATTCTTTCACGCGCTACCCCGTTAAGTAAGGTTCTTTCCGCCTCCAGCAGAAGTGAAGGATGAATATTTCCATTAAGTTGGGCAGCGAATCTGAAGGCTCTGAATATCCTTAAGGGATCGTTGCTTATTGAGCTTGCCCCTGTTGTTTTGATGACGCGCTTTCTTAAGTCGTTTATTCCTCCGAAAGGGTCAATAAGTTTTGGCTTGTCTCCGTTAATTATTGATTTAAGGGGAAGCGCCATAGCGTTTATGGTAAAGTCGCGGTCGGCTAAATCGTCCAGAATGGATGTTCTAAAACCTCTGAAGTCGAGTATCAATTCTTTGCGCAGCACTACCCTTGCCTCATCGTCCTTTTCAGAAAGCGGTACAAAGGCCCCTTTTAGTTTTCGAGATGCCTGAGATGCCATTCTGATTCCTGAACCTTTCAAGGTGAAATCTAGGTCAAGAATCTTTCTGCCCAGCAGTAGGTCACGTACAGCGCCGCCCACCAGATACAATTCATCATTATCCGATAAATCGGCAAGTTTCTTTAGTATCGGTATATGCGGTTCAAGAGGAGCAAGGTTAATCACTTTAGCACCTTTTTAAGGAATTTGCCGGTATATGAACTCTTTTGTGTTGCAATAAGTTCAGGCGGGCCTTGAGCTACTATATAGCCTCCTTCATCGCCGCCTTCAGGGCCTAAATCAATTATCCAGTCAGCGGATTTTATTACATCTAAATTGTGTTCAATTACCACTACAGTATTTTGTTTTTCTACAAGTTTCTGTAGTACGGAAAGCAGCATTCTTACATCTTCAAAATGCAGACCGGTGGTAGGTTCATCAAGAATATAAATAGTATGACCTTTGGGAATTTTGGCCAGCTCTTTGGCAAGTTTTATACGTTGCGCTTCTCCACCTGAGAGCGAAGGGGCTGACTGCCCAAGCTTTATATATCCTAGTCCAACCTCTTTTAGTAGTTTCATTTTACGAGCAATAGGGGGGATGTCTGCAAAAAAATCAAAGGCTTGGTTGACACTCATATCAAGTATTTCGGCAATATTCTTTCCCTTGAAGTGAACCTCAAGGGTTTCACGGTTGTATCTTTTGCCGTGACAAACCTCGCATGGGACGTAAATATCGGGCAAGAAGTGCATTTCTATTCTCAAAGTTCCGTCTCCGCTGCACTTTTCACAGCGACCTCCTCTTACGTTGAAGCTGAAACGTCCCGGCTTATAACCCCTTATACGGGCTTCTTTGGTTTTTGAAAACAGTTCTCTTATTGGTCCGAAGGCCTGAGTATATGTAGCCGGATTTGAGCGCGGCGTACGGCCTATGGGGGACTGGTCAATATTTATGACCTTATCCAGATATTCTAATCCTTCAATTTCTTTATAGCTTCCAGGTTTCGCCCGTGAGCGGTAGAATTTTCGGGCAAGGGCTTTATGCAAGATATCTGAAACCAGCGATGATTTGCCTGAACCGGAAACACCGGTAACGCAGATAAAAAGCCCAAGGGGAAATTCAACGTCAATAGCCTTAAGGTTGTTGTGGTTTGCGCCACGAATAACCAGTTTGTGTTGACCGGGGTTTCTTCTCTTGCGGGGAATGCTTACCTGAACTTTGCCAGACATGTACTTTCCGGTAAGCGAACGTTTTGAGGCTCTTATTTCATCAGGGGTTCCCTGGGCTACAATTCGTCCTCCCTTTGTTCCTGCCCCTGGGCCTAAGTCAATTACGTAGTCTGCCGATTCAATAGTTTCCATATCGTGTTCTACGACAACTACTGTATTGCCTAAATTTCTCAAGCTGTTCAATGTATTAAGCAGTCTTCTGTTATCCCTGGGATGCAGGCCAATGGTTGGCTCATCAAGTATATAAATGACTCCTACCAGCCTGGAGCCTATTTGTGTTGCAAGATGAACCCTCTGCTCCTCACCTCCGGCTAGGGTATCAGCGGTTCTGTCAAGTGTTAAGTACTCAACACCTACTTCTTTAAGAAAGCCTAGCCTATTGCTTATTTCCCTTACTATATCTTTAGCAATAGTTCTTTGGCGGCTGTTTAGTTTCAATCCCTTGAAAAAATCCAGAGCTTCACCAACCGACATTTTGGTTATTGTTCTGATATTTGTGTTATTTATGAGTACTGAAAGCGCTTCCGGTTTTAGTCTATCGCCTTTGCATACAGGGCAGGGTAATATTGACATAAAACCTTCAATATATCGCCTTCTGTAGTCTGAATCGGTTTGTTTGTACAGGCGCATTAGGTTATTTACCACACCTTCAAAGCGTTCATTTCCTTCGTAGCTGGTACCTGTATTACCCTTGTAGTGAATCTTAATTTTTTCAGTAGAGCCGTGGAGAATAATTTCTTTTGCCTTCTCAGAGAGTTTTTCCCATGGGAGCGCAGGGTCAAAGTTGTAATGTTGAGCAACAGCGTTCAAAAGCGCCAGTGTCCAACCGTGCGGTTCCCCCCAGGGAGCTATAGTTCCCTCAAGTACGGATAATTTTGGATTTACAATAAGCCTTTCAGGGTCTATCTCCATTTTTGTTCCCAAGCCATGACAAGCGGGACAGGCTCCATAAGGAGAGTTGAATGAAAACAGACGTGGCGATATTTCAGGGTAGGCGAAACCGCATTTAACACATGCCAGCGACTGACTGAAGGTTCGCTCTTCACTGCCGTTTATGCTCATCGTACACAGGCCCTCACCTTCAGAGAGAGCAAGCTCCACGGAATCAGCGAGCCTTTTACGGATGCCTTTTTTCAACACAATTCTATCAACTACAACCTCTATGGTGTGTTGTTTGAACTTTTCCAATTTCGGAACATTGTCAAGCTCTACTATTTCACCATCAACCCTTGCGCGTACAAAGCCCTTGCGCATTAATTTTCCCCACAGGTCTCTATACTCACCCTTTCTTCCTTGTACCACAGGCGCCAGGATAATTAGCTTGGTTTTATCAGGATATTCAAGAAGTGTGTCTATTATCTGGTCAGAAGTCATCTTGGATATAGGTTCGCCGCAGTTCGGGCAGAAGGGAATGCCAATACGAGCATAAAGCACCCTTAGGTAGTCATAAACCTCTGTAACAGTAGCTACAGTGGAACGCGGGTTGCGAGATGAGCTTCGTTGTTCAATAGCTATTGCAGGGGAAAGGCCTTCAATGAAATCCACATCCGGTTTTTCCATAGCGCCCATAAATTGACGAGCATAGGCTGATAGTGATTCCATATAACGCCTTTGACCTTCGGCATACAGTGTATCAAAGGCAAGTGAGGATTTTCCCGAACCCGACAGTCCGGTTATCACCACTAACTTATTGCGCGGGATTCTGACATCGATATTCTTTAAGTTGTGTTCTTTCGCGCCCTTAATTAATATGTCCTGTTCCATATTTCCCCTGGATAGAAATTGATGACCTTTATAAACCTTAGCCGTAATTGTAGGGTGAAAAGCATGGTGAGTCAAGCTCCAGGGTGCGTATCGGAAGGAAGGTAATCTTTGTCCTCATTGCTAAGATCTTTGCAATGAGTTATTTAATGGCCTTGAATAGCTTCTAAGGTTTCCCCCCATAATTTTGCAATCTACGGGTTATTCTTGACTAATGCCTTCTAATTCTCTATAATCCCGAATGGCTTCACCTAGAATCATACGCTTAATTGTAAAGGATTGGTGGCTAAAGCTTCTGGCTTTAATTGTTGCTGTGGTGTTGTGGCTTTTTGCCCGTCTTGATAGGGAATACACCCGTGAATTACGGTTCGCTTTGGATTTTTCACTTCTTCCTCAGGAATATGTAGTAGCTGAAAGCAATGTTGATTCGGTTACTGTTGAAATTAAAGGTAAAGGCCGCGATTTACTTAGATTGCGTGATTCGCTGCCTGTAGTTGAGTTGCCTTTAACGGCAATGAAGGAAGGTGAAGAACGAATTCGTATAGGCCCTGAAAATATCAATTTGCCTGAGGGAATACAGGTTCGCGGGCTAGACCCCTATCAAATATATCTGCGGATAGAAAAATTAGCTACAAGACGTGTTCCAGTGATGGTTAAGTCAGTAGGTAAACCTGCCGAAAACTTTGCCGTATCGCGAATTGAACACAGTAATGTAGTTATGATATACGGAACACAGGGAGCTGTCTCAGCAATTGCCCAGGTTTTTACAGATTCTTTGGATGTTGAAGCAGTTAGCGAAAGTTTTAGCAGAAAACTCAAAATTATTTTGCCCGATTCCGGAGGGCTTTTTTCAGAACCGAAATATCTTTTGGTTAAGGTAAAGGTTGAACCTGAAACTACAGTGGTACTTAACAGAGTGCCGGTGAAAGTTGTTGGACAACCTCAGTGGGGTAAGGCGTATTTGTTAGATCAAGAAGCAAAACTAACACTCAAGGGACCGAGGAGCTTTTTTTCAAATTTCAATGCAGATGAAGTGGAACTTTCCGTATCGGTTTCTTCTATGACACCTCAATCCGGCGCCTACAGGGTTCCTGCCGAATTGTCGCTACCTCCTGGAATAAAAGTAGATGAAAGCGAACCTGCCTTGTTTGGAGTCATGGTTAGATGATTGTGCTGGGCATTGACACCAGCTGCGACGATACTAGTGTTGCCGTGCTTGATGAAAATAAAATCCTTGCAAATTTAGTGTCGTCCCACCTTATTCATACTGAATTCGGAGGTGTGGTACCTGAATATGCCTCACGGGCGCACAGTCAATTGCTGTATCCGTTGACAATGCAGGCGCTAAATACAGCAGGTATATCTTTTAACGACCTTGATTTAATTGCAGCAACAGCGGGTCCCGGATTAATGGGAGCGCTTTTATGCGGTCTTTCTTTTGCAAAAGGACTCGTTTGTGGCAGTGGCAAGAAGTTTAGGGCGGTTAATCATATGGAAGGGCATATTTACAGTTCTGTTCTAGCGAATCCTCAACTTGAACCGCCTTTCCTAATTTTACTCGTTTCAGGCGGTCATACTGAACTTATGCACGTAAAGAATTGGTTTCAATATTCGGAACTTGGCGCAACCCTTGATGATGCTTGTGGTGAAGCCATTGATAAGGTTGGAAAATTGTTAGGTTTGGGATATCCGGCAGGTCCGGCTATCGAAAAACTTGCTCTGAAATCGAATTCTCCAATAGCGTTGCCCAGACCGAATCCGAAAGGATTAGATTTCAGTTACTCCGGCCTGAAGACAGCAGCTCGTAATTACATTCTAGCGAATCCTGATACTCCAATTGAAGATATTGCCGCCGGTTTGCAAGAAGCGGCGTTTGCGCATCTTATAGACAGGGTTACCAGGGCAGTAGATAAACTTTCTGTTACAAAGCTAGCTTTGGCCGGCGGAGTAGCTGTCAACAAGCATTTGAGGGAAAAATTGAGAATAGCGGGAAGAAAGAAGGGATTTGAAGTTTATGCTCCATCTTCAGGGTTATGTACCGATAATGCGGCCATGATTGCCGCAGCCGGTTTAGCCAGATACAGACGTCAAGGACAAAGCAAACTTGATGTTAGCGCTTTTGATAGGACTTCGCTAGAGGAAGAAAGTCTGTAATGGGTATCAATGCCAAATTATTAGAATACCTTATTCAGAAAGGTTATAAAACGGATAATGAAAGGCGAAGATATCTTTTTCCTAAACTCTCAGATCACTATAACCCATTTCTGCTTAAGGGAATGCAGGAAGCTGTTAAAGTAATTGCAGACGCTTTGAAAACTCATAAAAGTATTTTGGTTTGGGGAGATGCCGATCTTGACGGAATAGTATCAACAGCTATGTTAAAATCAGCTCTTGAGGATTTAGGTGCTGATAATGTTAAAATTCGTATCCCCAAACGTGGCGGAGAAGGTTTTGGTCTCAATACCTTAGAGCTAAAACGAATTAAGGAATCAGGAATCGATTTGGTGGTTACAGTTGATGTAGGTACAACTAATATTGCCGAAGTTCAGTTTGCCAATGAAATTGGCTTGAAAATTATAATTACAGATCACCATGAGGTTATTGGAAAACTTCCTGAAACACTTGCAATAAACCCTAAACGCAGCGATAGTACCTACCCTTTTCGGGAACTTGCAGGAGCAGGAGTAGTGCTGAAGCTGATTACAGCTCTGTATGAAAAAAAGGTTAAACTTTCAATTAACGAATTAGCGAACCTTAGGCCGCACTATTGGATGTTCGCAGCATTGGGAACAGTTTCTGACCGAACGCCTTTAATTGATGAAAATCGGCTGATAGTAAGGGAAGGCATGCAGCACTTGCGGGGCAGAAAATGGGTTTCTTTTGATGTATGGCTTAAGGTTATGCAGCTTGATGCTGAAACCTTGAGTGTTTTTGATTTATACAGTCGCGGCATTTCCCCTTTTTATGCTTCCGATCCAGAAGAGGGTGTTAGGCTTCTTCTTTCTAAAGAAAGAGCATGGCTTAGTTTGAAATACGAGGAGCTTAGAGAGTTGGCTGTTAAGTGGCAGAGAGGACGACAGGGCGTTATTGAAGCGGTAAAGAATGTTTCCAGACAATTAGGAGGAATGATTGTTGCCGTTTGTGAAGATATAGATTCGGGATATTTGGGAACCGCTGCATATGCTCTACGGGAAACATACAATCTTCCGGCAATTGTGCTTTCTCCACGCGATAATCTATGGCACGCTGAGTGCAGAGGAATGAATAGAACGAATCTTCTCGCGTACTTATCAAACTTTGGAGACATGTATCTTAGCTTTGGCGGGCATCGGAAGGCTTGTGGTTTTACTTTGAAAAAAGGAATGAGGGATAAGTTTCTTAAAGCGATAGAGAACAATCCTATAGAACTTTTAGAAAGGGACCCTGAACCTGAAGTTCCGTTTGAAATGGATATTACTCAAGATTTTTCAAATTGGACGCTTCTTGCTCCTTTTGGAGAAGGGAATCCTTCACCTCGATTATTTGCCAGAAATGTCAGGATTATTGAAAAGGCAGGCGCTTATGAAGCTAACGGAATACCGGTATATCTACCAATGTCTTTAAGAGTAATATCATCGTATGATAGCGTTTTCAACATTGAGTACACTATCAACGCCGATGGAGCCGTAAGAATTTTAAATATTATTCATATTTAACACAAAGAGACCGGGAAATTCCCGATCTCTCTATAATGTATTATTGTCAATTACAATTTGTTTTAAGCTCTTTCCAGATATTCACCGGTTTCGGTTTTTACCCTTATCTTATCACCCTTATCGACAAAAGAAGGAACATTAACCTTCAAACCAGTATTAGTCATGGCTGGTTTAAGTTGAGCCTGAGCGGTAGCGTTTTTTAATGCAGGTTCAGTTTCAGTAATCTC
>Ga0256846_1000108_pt1 | contig 36127 bp, 28 predicted proteins | sample TevniametaG_FD_189098 | JGI IMG/M metagenome (GOLD analysis project Ga0256846, IMG submission 189098) | Tube worm associated microbial communities from hydrothermal vent at the East Pacific Rise, Pacific Ocean - Tevnia | ecosystem: Host-associated > Annelida > Integument > Unclassified ...
CTTTATATTTACAAAAGGATTGAACGAACGTGTATCAATAATATGTAGTATCTGAACCGTTTCGGTAAGTTTCACATTTTCAGGAATATAAATAAATGCACCGTCCATTGAGAAAGCATTATTTAGATTGACAAATGCTTCTTCCGATTCGGAATAATCAAATCCGATTAATTCCGCATACTTGTCGTTTTCACCTGCCGCATTCCGTAAACTACCGATAAATATATCATTATCGTGAGCCTTGATTTTAGAATGCTTTCTACTGAAAAAACCATTCACAAACACAAGTAAATCGGAATTCCCATCACCAATTTTTAAACTATTAATTTTCTCATCGCTCAAGTCGTCTTCCGACTTTCCCAATACAGGTTCAAAGTCATATTCCTCAATAAATCGCAAATCGGTATAACGCCATTCCTCGTTATTTTTAGAGGGGAAGCCCTGCTCGCCGAATAAAGCATAAGAGGCTTTTCTCTCGGAAAGCAAAGATAAGCTATCCGTACTCTCTGCGTTTTTTTCAATGAGTAGAAAAGCATTCTGTAATTTTGTCATCAAGTCGAATTTCATCATATAGCCTTATTTAGCATTAACTTCATTTTTTATCCAATCGTATCCTTTTTCTTCGAGTTCATAGGCAAGTTCTTTTGTGCCGGATTTAACAATTCTTCCGTCAAACATAACGTGAACAACATCGGGAATTATATAATCAAGCAATCTCTGATAATGAGTAATAACAACAAATGCGTTATCCTTGTTCCTTAATTTATTGACGCCACCGGCAACAATCCGCAGAGCATCAATATCCAAGCCTGAATCCGTTTCGTCCATTATTGATAGACGCGGTTCCAGCATTGCCATCTGAAATATCTCATTACGCTTTTTCTCGCCACCGGAAAACCCCTCATTGACGGAACGATTAAGAAAACTTTTATCCATTTCGACTAATTTCGCCTTCTGCTTCATCAATTGTAAAAAGTCCATTGCATCAAGCGGTTCGAGCTTCCTATGTTTTCTCACTTCGTTTACGGCAGTCTTCATAAAATTAGCATTACTGACACCAGGAATTTCCACAGGATATTGAAAAGCAAGGAATAAACCCTCTCTTGCCCTATCCTCAGGTGATAAATCGAATAAATTTTTACCGAGAAATTCTACTTCGCCCTCGACTTCATAGCCTTCGCGTCCGGTCAATACATTGGCAAGCGTGCTTTTACCCGTGCCGTTGGGTCCCATTATTGCATGAATTTCGCCGGGGTTTACTTCCAAATTGAAGCCCTTTAATATTTGTTTGCCGGCTATTGATGCTTTCAAATCTTTTATTTTTAATATTGTCATTGTTAAAACCTAAGTAATTAATCTTCCTGTTAATAATTATCCTACACTGCCCTCAAGCGTTATCGCAAGGAGCTTCTGCGCCTCAACGGCAAATTCCATAGGTAGCTGTTTCAGTACCTCGCGGCTAAATCCGTTGACAATCAATCCTACTGCATCTTCGGTTGAAATACCTCTTTGGTTGCAATATGATAAAATATCTTCGGAAATCTTAGATGTCGTTGCTTCGTGTTCCACTGTTGCCGATTTGTTGCCCGACTCAATATATGGAAAAGTATGAGCGCCGCATTTGTCGCCAATTAATAGGGAGTCGCATTGAGAATAATTTTTTGCATTCTCGGCACTTTTGCTGATTTTGACCAACCCACGATAGCTGTTCTGGCTTTTACCTGCCGAAATACCTTTGGATACAATACGACTTTTCGTATTCTTGCCGATATGTAGCATCTTTGTACCCGTATCGGCTTGCTGATAATTGCTTGTCAGCGCAACGGAATAGAATTCTCCAACAGAATTATCACCCTTCAATATGCAGCTGGGGTATTTCCAAGTAATAGCGGAACCTGTCTCGACTTGTGTCCAAGATATTTTAGAATTATCACCTTTGCAAATACCGCGTTTGGTTACAAAATTATAAATTCCGCCTTTTCCTTCTTTATCTCCCGGATACCAATTCTGCACTGTGGAATATTTGACTTCCGCATTCTTGTTTGCTATAATTTCCACTATTGCCGCATGGAGCTGGTTCTCATCTCGCATTGGTGCGGTGCAACCCTCCAAGTAACTAACATAAGCATCGTCATCGGCAACAATTAATGTTCGCTCGAACTGTCCTGTTTCCGATGCGTTTATTCTGAAATATGTCGAAAGTTCCATAGGGCTTCTTACGCCCTTGGGTATATAACAGAACGAGCCGTCACTAAATACAGCGGAGTTCAATGCCGCAAAATAATTGTCCGTGTAGGGTACCACACTTCCGAGATATTTCTCAATCAAATCGGGATGCTCGCGTATGGCTTCACTCATTGAACAAAATATAATGCCCAGCTCGGCGAGTTTACCCTTAAAAGTGGTTGCAACGGAAACACTGTCCAAAACAGCATCAACGGCAACCCCTGCAAGTAGTTTCTGCTCTTCGAGAGGAATACCCAATTTGTCAAAAGTATCCTTGATTTCGGGGTCTATTTCATCTAAACTTTTTGGCTTGTTGTCATTAGATTTTGGTGCGGCGTAATAATAAAGGTCTTGATAGTTAATCGGTTTATAGTGCAACTTTGCCCAATGCGGTTCTTCCATTTTCTTCCAATATTCAAATGCTTTCAATCTGTACTTCAGCATAAATTCCGGTTCTTCCTTCTTCATCGAAATAAATCTGACGATGTCTTCGTTCAGACCCTTAGGAGCAAATTCCTGCTCAATACTTGACGAAAACCCGAATTCATAGTCTTTATCTGCTAAATCTTTGACATATTTATTGTCATCTGGCATAATTCACCTTAATAATTTCATTTTCACAGGAGCCGCTTTGCTTAGTTTCTTTGGCTATTTCCGCAATGGAAGTATCAGAAAATATTTTGTCTATTTTCGATTGCAAATTATATAGCGGCGTTTTAATTGTACATATCTTTGCTTTCTCGCAACTATCGCCTTTTGGTTCTAAACATTCGACAATTGCTTTTTTATCTTCGAGCGAATCAATAATATCGTAAAGAGAAATCTTTTCGGGATTTCGGGCTAACTTGTAACCGCCCCGAACTCCCTTCTGCGAAACTACAATTCCGGTTTTGAGCAATGCCTGCAAAGTCTTGGAGAGAAAGTCGAAAGATAAATCCATTGAGTCGGAAATTTCCTTGACGGAGACCAGACGCTCGAATTCTCTCGCCATAAACTGTGTGGCGATTATTCCGTATTCAGCTCTTCGTGATATTCTTAACATAATTTGTACTCTATTTAATTAATCGAAATCCAAGACGAGAACTAAATAAGACTATTGCACTCCTATATATTTTTTTCAACATTTATTTTCTGTATATTTATAAACTTTTATTTTTGTAATTTCATTATTGAGTTTTATTAAAATGGCGTCAAAACAAACTCCGCTTACGCGGCAGTACACACAGATAAAAAATAAATACCCGGATACAGTGCTACTGTTTCGCTTGGGTGATTTCTTCGAGACATTTAATGAAGATGCTGTTATTACTTCCAAAGTTTGCGGTATCACATTGACAAAGCGAAACAATGGTGCCGCCGGCGAAATGCCCCTTGCAGGATTCCCTCATCATCAGCTTGATAATTATCTGCCAAAACTTGTACGTGCGGGTTATCGGGTTGCTGTTTGCGAACAGCTCGAAGACCCCAAACGTGCAAAAGGTATTGTTCGCCGCGATGTGGTGGAAGTCGTTACTCCCGGCGCCGCACTCTACGACAAATTGTTGGATACAAAGAAAAATAATTATCTTGCCGCTGTTAATCTCGGCAAAGTTCGCAACTATTACTATGCAGGCTTGGCTTTTACCGACATTTCGACAGGCGAGTTCTTTGTTTGTGAAACCGATATTACTCAAATTGCCGATATAATCGAATCATTTGCACCTGCTGAAATTTTGATTAATAAATCTTTCAAATCGGAACTGCTTGAAATAATTGATAATCTTTCATACCAGCCGGCTGTAAATAAAATTGAAGCATGGATTTTCGATGATGAATTTGCTCGCGAAGCCCTGACAGAGCAATTCGGTACATTAAGCCTGAAAGGATTTGGTATTGAGGAGTTTCGCATAGCCGTTGCATCTGCGGGCTGTATCCTTCATTATTTGAAAGAGACACAGAAAGGAACTTTAAAGCAAATAAAAACAATATCTTCATATAATCCTTCGGAATATATGTTGCTTGATTTTGCTACCCGCCGCAATCTGGAAATTACTTTCTCTATGCAGGATAATTCAAAGGACGGAACTTTGATTAGCATTCTGGACAAGACGGCTACACCTATGGGTGGTAGATTATTCAAAAAATGGATTGCACAGCCACTCATTAAATTGGAACAAATCAAACGAAGGCTCGAAGCCGTTAAACTTATTATCAATAACAGTTTGTTAGAGGGCTTAAAATACGAACTGTCCCAAATCGGTGATATTGAGCGGCTTATATCAAAAATTTGTACTGCACGCGCTAATCCGCGTGATGTCGTCTCGCTCAAGCATAGTATCGGAAGAATTCCGGAACTGAAAAATGTACTTGCAAATATGCCCAAATCGGAACTTGCAAACCTGCGAGACGAACTTGATGATTTACAGGAAATTTATGATTTGATTGATACAACCGTACTTGATGACCCTAGCTCACAAACAGGTTCGGGTTCTGTTTTCCGTAGCGGATATAACTCTGATTTGGATAAGTATATCGAAGCAAAATTTTCCGGTAAAAACTGGCTGGCTGATTATAAGGAAAAAGAACGTGTTAGGACAAATATTCCTTCACTAAAAATAGGGTTCAACAATGTGTTCGGATATTATATCGAAGTTTCAAATGCACATAAAAACAAAATCCCCGAGGACTACCAACGAAAGCAAACTCTGACAAATGCAGAACGATATATAACGCCCGAGTTAAAGGAATTTGAATCTAAGATATTAAATGCAGAGGAAAAAATATCCGAACTGGAACAATCGTTGTTTGCCGAACTACTTATGAAGCTCGCCCTCTTCACAAATCAAATTCAGCAAAATGCCTTTTTAATCGCTCGGATTGATTCGTTGTATAGCTTTGCTGTTGCTTCTGTGGAGTACGGTTATGTCGAACCTTCAGTCGATGATTCTAAAATAATAGAAATTGATGAAGGGCGACATCCTGTTGTCGAACGTCTATTGCCTATTGGTGAGCATTTTCAGACTAACTCTACATTGTTTGCTCCTGACGGCGATATTATTCATATAATCACCGGTCCGAATATGGCTGGGAAATCTTGCTATTTGCGTCAAGTAGGTCTAATTGTTTTTCTTGCTCAAATCGGGTGCTTTGTTCCGGCAAAGAAAGCCCGTATCGGTATTGTTGATAGGATATTTACTCGTGTCGGGGCGCAGGATAATATCACTGCCGGCGAAAGTACTTTTCTTGTTGAAATGCAGGAAGCCGCAAATATTATGAATAATGCAACGGAACGTAGCCTTATTTTGCTTGATGAAGTTGGACGCGGTACTGCCACATTCGATGGTATTTCCATTGCTTGGGCAATTACAGAGTATATTCATAACAAACTGAGTGCAAAAACTCTATTTGCAACCCATTATCACGAACTGAACGAACTCGCCGATAGGTACGAAAATATTGCAAATTATAAAATTGATGTACGTGAAGCAGACGGAAAATTGATGTTTACACACCAAGTCAAGAAAGGTGGTACCGACCATTCATTTGGTATTCACGTGGCACAAATGGCGGGATTGCCTTATGATGTCATTATGCGTGCATCTGAAATAATGAAAACTCTTGAAGCCGCCGGCACTGATGTCGAGCAAAATGATGTGAAATTAAAAGGTGTGAAAACATCGGTTATTGAAACAAAAAAGAGTAAAAGAATTCCCTCCCAGCTTGCTATCTTTGAAATCAAAGACGATGAGTTGAGGGAACGAATACTCAATCTCGATATTAATCACATTACTCCTTTGCAAGCCTTGCAAATTCTTTCGGAAATGCACAAAGATTTAAGAAAGAAAAAATAATTCTATGCAGAGACTCTTTGATGATATTATTGAAATCGATGAACTAATTAGGTCGCACCGGCGGACTATTTCAATTATGATTGATAGAGATGCTAAAATTATTGTTCGCGCTCCTTTGAACTTATCCGAGAAATATATTAAGGATTTTATTAACGAGAAAAAGAAATGGATTAATGAAAAGCGAAGAGAAGTATTGGAACAGAAGAAAAAAAGAAAGAAAAGAAAGTTCGTCAGTGGTGAAAAATTTCTTTTTCTCGGCGAGGAATACCCGCTTTATTTCGAGAAAAATCCGAAACAACAGTTTTCATTTTCTATGGAAAATAAGAAATTTATTATTGATGAGGGATTTAAGGAATACGCCGAAGTTTTATTTATCCAATGGTATAAACTGGCGGCAAAAGGAATTATTCAAGAAAAATTGAATGCAATTTCCGGTGCAGTAGGGATTAAATATAATTCGATGAAAATTACTTCAGCCAAAAAGCGCTGGGGTTCTTGCTCCGGTAAAAAAAATCTGAATTTTAGCTACCGATTAATCCTTGCACCCGAGTTTGTTGTTAACTATGTTATTATTCACGAATTGGCTCATACAATCGAAATGAACCACAGTAAAAAATTTTGGAAAATTGTCGAAAGTATATATCCCGATTACAAAAAAGCGGAGGAATGGCTCAAAAAAAATGTTTATACTCTTGACTTCTAATGCGTTTGTTTGCTACGTATTTTCACAAAAACAATCTTCATATTTTTATAGTTACACTTTTCGCAAAAACGAAATGAATGCCACAATTTAATATAACCTTTGTTCAATGCAACTACTGATATTAAATCGCCCTCCTTGAACTCGCTTAAATCAAATTCAAATGTTCCGTCAGAATTAATATGTCCCTCAACTTTGAGGTAGTTTTCACCTTTTCCATCGGGAGCAAAACGGCTGTAATCTCTGAATAGCAGTAGTTTGATACTATCCAATTCCTCCGGTTTTACTGTAGGAAAATACAACTTTCCCGTATCGGGCGAGAGTATGGACATTGACCAAGGCGGCGCATCTGCTCTTACATAAAATGTCCCTGTCATTTTTTTGTCTTTGCACTCGTTTTGCAAGGTGAATGCAAATAGTAGAGACATTATAAGTATAAAAAGTTTACTATTCTTATATAACTTTCTATGATTTGTTTTTATGCTATTCACAATTAAACCTAATATTAATTTTGTAAAACAAGAAAAATCAATTAAATTGAAACCTACTTATTATATCAACGTATAATTTAACAATTATTATCTAAATATTGGCAAAAACTGTTTTATTAATGAAAGAGGAAAGTATGAAAAAATTATCAACACTATCAATTATTTTGATTGTTTTGGCATTGCTGCCAATATCAATTTTTGCACAGGGCAATATACAAATGAAGCCCGAAAAAAAGCAACCGAAAATCAAAATGGAGCCGGTTAAAAAACAACCGAAAATTAAGATGAAACCGGTTAATCCAAAGCCTAATGTTAAAATGAAACCGGTAAATGAAGAACCTACAACTCCGCAAATTAAACGAGCGGATACAAAAAACGACACTCTTTTTGTTCAATATTTAGGTGTTGATACAAAAATTTGGAAAACGGTGCGTCCGGCTATTCAGCTCTTTTTCCTTCGTTCCAAGCCGAGTCTGCTTGATGAAGCACATAAAGATTATAATAATCCGTTCATAGGAGAATTTGCCCGAGCAAATGCAGGGGAAATCAAACTCGGTACTGTAATTCAAAAATGGATAAATATTGACGAAGCAATTGCAAAATATGGTTTTTCCGGTCTTTTCTTCAAATATATGGGACCAAATGAGTATATGGCAAATTCGCCCGACAGAGACCAATATAATTTGAAACTCATACAAGGCGGTGTGTCGAGTACAAGCGGCTATGGTTACCAAGCAAAAGATTCTTGGTTCGGTATTTACCTATATACCGGTGGCGGGTTCAATTGGTCTGATGTCAGTTATACGATAGCTACAGGTGGCGATAGAACAAGTAACGAAGCACTTAATACATTTGACGATGGTATTCGCTTCGGGCAGACTTGGGAATCGGGTTTGAGAATATCCTTAATTGGACCATTAAATATTATTGGTGGCTTTGAGCAAAACATAATCTATCCAAGACACTTATTCTGGAAATGGGCAATATCAGGTTTGATTGAAGGTGTTAGTATCAGTTTGCTCGATGCTTTTGCTCACAGTATTATGCAATCTACTCCTGCCGCCGGACCTATCGTTAATTGGGCATTGAAGACAGGTGCTAATTTTTTAATATATCATCTGAGAAGCAAGAATATGAACTGGCCCTTTGAGACTGCTCCGCCATTAGTGATTAATTCTTGGAAAATCGGGCTTTCATTGGAATTTTAGAGTTTCTTGCGTGAATAATAATATTGTTATAGAAGCAGTCAATGTCGATAAATCGTATTCCTCTACGAAAGGAATAAATGCGATAGTATTAGATGATTTGAATCTTTCTCTTTACAGGGGACAGATGACTGCAATTATGGGACCCTCCGGTGTAGGAAAAAGTACTCTCCTACACCTGCTGGGTTCTCTTGCTCCTCCGGACGATGGCACAATCCGACTTTTTGATGGTAATAAGGATATTGATTATAATAAGATTTCCAAAGATGAACTTGCGATTATTCGTAATAGAAAAATCGGTTTTATCTTTCAATTTTCGCATTTATTGCCGGAGTTCACAGCACTCGAAAATATTATGATACCTGCCCTAATTGCCGGTGATAGCAGAAGCACGGCAGAAAAAAAAGCTAACGAACTTTTAAAATTAGTCGAAGTAGAACATCGCTCTAAGCATAAGCCGAAGGAACTGAGTGGGGGAGAGCAACAACGCATTGCAATTGCCAGAGCGATTATCAATCAGCCTGTTCTTGTTATTGCAGACGAACCCACGGGCAATCTCGATTCGAAAAATGCCACTGCTGTTTTGAAATTATTGAACAATCTTAAAACGCAGAAAGGTATGACTATCGTTATTGCCACTCACAGCAAAGATGTTGCCGCAATGGCTGATAGGATATTAATTATGGGCAACGGAAAAATTGCTGATGATAGCAATAGCAATTAATCGAAATGTCCATGCTTTTCGCCACGATACCCATTAAGAAATGCCTCCACATTTACGGGTTTTTTACCTTCCTGTTGTAGCTCCGTTATTTTGATTGCACCATCACCACAGCATACATAGAAGCCTGTCTTTGTTATTTTATATTCACCCGGATTAAGTGAGATATGTCCGGCATGTTCGGCACGCAATATTTTCAACATCTTGCCATTCCATTTGGTACGGCTACCCGGAAATGGTGAAAAACCGTTGATAAAATTTTTCACTTTATCCGAAGGCATAGTCCAATCAATTGTTGCTTGCGAAGGAAATAATTTAGGTGCGGGGCTTGCCTGTGAATCGTCCTGCTCCTTTAATTCATATTCACCGGATAATAGTAAATTGCAGGTATCCAAGCCAATCTTTGCCGCACGTGGCATCATAATATTATGTAAATCGCCTGCTGTGCAGTCATTATGTAGATTAATTTTATCTTGTAGTAATATATTTCCTGTATCTACTTTTTCTTCAATTAAAAATGTAGTCAGTCCCGTCTTGCTTTCGCCATTGATAATTGCCCAATTTATCGGTGCCGCACCGCGATATTTTGGCAATAAACTTGCGTGAATATTGAATGTGCCTATGCTCGGTAGATTGAAAATGAGAGCGGGCAAAATTCGGAATGCAACAACTACTATTATATCAGGCTGAAAAGCGGCAAGTTCATTACGAAAATTCTCGTCTTTTAATTTTTCGGGTTGTAATAGAGGTATTCCCATTTCAATTGCCGCACTTTTTACAGCAGATGACTGCAATTTCCTGCCGCGTCCTTTGGGTTTATCGGGGATAGTAACAGCCGCCGCTACTCCCAATTCCTTATGAATCATTTCGAGTACGGGAACTGAAAATTCTGGCGTACCCATAAAAATAATATTCGGTTTATTTTTATCCATTTTTCAAATCCTTATCTATTCCGGTACTTCCAAATCCACCGGCGCCTCTTTCGGTTTCATCAAGTTTTTCGACCTGTTCCCAATTAATATGTTCATAACGGGCAATCACAAGTTGAGCAATTCTATCGCCGCGTTTTATCTCAAATGTCTGTTTGCCGAAATTCGCTAATATGACTTTGATTTCACCGCGATAATCACTGTCAATTGTCCCCGGTGCATTCAGAGCAAATATACCGTGCTTTAGAGACAAACCGCTGCGGGAACGCACCTGACATTCATATCCCGATTGTAGAGCAATAGCAATAGAGGTCGGTACAAGTGCTATTCCGCCTGCTTCTATTCTTATAGTTTGAGCAACTGCCGCATATACGTCCATACCGGCTGAACCTTCCGATGCATAAGTCGGTAAGGGCAAATCTTTGAATTGCTCATTTACTCTTGTTACTTGTATCTTCATTTGTCAATCTCTTTTTCAATTAATAATTATTTAAATATAAATAAAAAAATTACTATATTAAAAAACTTTTTCAATTAACTTTTGATTTGAAATGAAATTTTTGAAAAAATTAGTGTTATCGCTTCTGATTTTCTTTGGTATTCTGGCAATTATTTTATTGCTTATACCTTCGGAATACGAGATTAAACGCACAATTGAGATTGATGCACCTCCGGCAATTGTTTATGGCTTTGTATCAAATATAAGAAATTGGAACAAATGGTCGCCTCTTGTGGCAAATGCTAAAGAAGTAGAATATTTCAATGACCTCAATCCTGCCCGCTCAGGTCTGATTTGGTTCGGTAATGACCAAGATTGGTCTCCGGGCTTTTTGGAATGTTTTGTTAATACTCCTTACGATATTATTCAATATAAATTATCACTGAGGGAAGGCTTCAATAGAGCAATAACTTCATTTATTTTTATCGATAAAGGAGGAAAAACAAAGCTTAGCTGGTCAATTAAAAGTAAACTTGATTTTTGGTATAAATATTTGAGGTTTTACAAGGAAAAGTTTTTTGGCGGAGTCTTGGAGGAAGGGCTTGCTAATCTTAAAACATTGGCGGAAAAAGAGGCTGATATTGATTTGAATATTTCGCAGGTACTAATCCCCAATCAGAAATTAATTGCTATTCGAGACACATTACACAAAAGCAATATGAATCTTATTGGTGCCGCATTGGGTATGGCATATACCGAGCTTTTTCAATTTATTGACAGGAAGAAACTACAAATTGCCGGACCACCGATTTCTATTAATATTGCTAATGCTAATGATTATATTTTCGATGCCGCTGTTCCTATAATCGCACCTGCTAATATTATTCCGTTCGGCAGAATACGGATTACAAAATTAACCGGCGGAAAAGCAATCAAAGCTGTATATACGGGTAGCTACGCAGGTATTCCGACCGCCTACTTGATTATTGATTCCTATATTGCAAATCATAATTTGCAGAGAGTGGGGGATTCATGGGAAGAATATGTCAATGACCCCGTGCGTACTCCGCCGGAAGAATTGATTACAAATATTTATGTTCCCGTAAAATAGTTTTATTACTTAATTTGAATGCTGATGGATTTTATTCTTAATATAGATAGATGGCTTTTCCATTTATTAAATGGACAGTTAGTCAATTCTATTTTCGATAGATTTTTTCCTTTTATCACTTTGCAGAGTAATTGGTTATTACTATATGTAATATTATCAATTTGGTTGATTTGGAAGGGGGGCAAACGCGGCAGAATTGCCATTCTTGTTTTGGTACTAACAATTATTGTATCTGACCAAATGAGTAGTAATTTTCTAAAACATCTTATTGAACGCATCCGCCCATGCAACGACTATATTTCCGTTCGTTTGCTTATTAATTGTGGACCCGGATTTTCATTCCCTTCGAGCCACGCTGTTAATTCATTTGCCGCCGCTGTTATTCTCTCGCATTTCTATAAAGGGAATAGGGTGCTTTTTTATTCAATTGCCGCATTAGTCGCCTATTCACGTGTTTATGTAGGTGTACACTATCCATTGGATATTCTTGGTGGAGCTTTGTTAGGTATAATAATTGCTCTCTTAATCGTAACTGTATATGAGTTTTTATCATCAAAATTTAAGGTGATTTCTGTACAATAGAATAATTGTTTTAGTGGGTTTGCTTTTAATGTCTGTATTGTTTTTATTTGCAGGTGCAGAGGCGAATGGGCAGAATATTTACAAGCAGAGAGATATTCCCTGCACAATGCTTAAAAAAATGAATGCCGATAATTTGGACAGTTTGATGCACTCAACCGATATTTGGATTAAAGGTAACGAGAATTGCATTTATAATATTCTGGACAAATTGGCTGATATGTATATTATTCAGGACAATTTTAAAGCCTTTTCTTGTTTAACTACTGTTTGCAATTTGGCGGAGGGCGATATATCCGATTATCTGATTGATATTAACGGTTCACTCTTCTATGCTAAATTCGGACATTTTGCTCGTTATTTATTCACTTATAAAAATAACTACAAAGAGGAGCATTGTTTTGTCCGATATTTAATTGCCGCATTGAGTTTGCAGGTTGCCGCTTCAAAAGACGAACCCTCCGAGCGACAAGCTATTATCAACCATATTAATACCGAAGCAGAAAAAAATAAATTTACAAAGGAAGAAATAGATTATATTATGTCCATATATAGTCGTATCAAACCTGAAATGTGGAAACAGTAAAAATCTTTTTACTTCGTTATAAATTGAGTGTTTTTATTATATTGAAATTGAATTATAGAAAGCAATAAATTATGAAAAGAATAGGTCTGCTGACAAGTGGTGGTGATGCACCCGGTATGAATGCACATATACGTGCAGTTGTTCGTTATGCTATGAATAACGGGATTGAAGTCATTGGTATTGAAGATGGCTATGCAGGTATGATTGAGGGAAAGTTCAAAAAAATGGAACGTGCCTCGACTGCCAATATTATTTCTCTTGGTGGTACAATCCTCTATACGAGCAGATGTAAGGCATTCCATACCGTTGGCGGGCGTGCCGCCGCCGCTGATAGAATAAAAGATGCTGGTATTGAGGGGCTTGTCGTTTGTGGTGGTGATGGAACTTTCCACGGCGCACACGCATTATGGGAAGAACATAAAATCCCTGTTGTTGGTACTCCCGGAACGATTGATAATGATTTGTTCGGTACCGACTGGACTATCGGCTACGACTCGGCAATCAATACAGCCGCCGAAGCAATTGATAAAATTCGAGATACGGCTTATTCGCACGGCAGGGTCTTTATTGTCGAAGTGATGGGGCGAAATGCCGGATTTATCGCTATGGATGTTGGTATTGCTTGCGGGGCTGAATATATTGCTGTCCCCGAAACAGAATCTAATATTGATATTCTATATAAGAAAATTTTAGAGCAGGGAAAAAATAAACGTACAATAGTAATTGTTGGTGAAGGTGATGAAATCGGCGGTGCTATGGAATTTTCGAAAATACTAAAAGACAGGTTCGATGTTAAGAGCCACGTAACTATTCTCGGACATATTCAGCGTGGCGGTTCTCCGTCTGTTCGTGATAGGGTGCTTGCTTCTCGTCTTGGTGTTGCCGCTGTTGATGCACTGCTCGAAGGTAAAACGAATATTATGGTCGGACAAATTAATAAGCAATTATCATTTATTCCCCTTGAGGATACATGGACTAAGAAGAAACAATTCGTTAATTATCAAATCGACCTATCCGAGGCATTCTGATAAATCATTTTAGGATTCTCTTAATCCCTACAAAACGCTTGCGGTAATAGGGTGTATCAAGTGATTGTAGCATTACACCTTTCGATGTAGAAGCATGGAGCATTTTGCCATTGCCGCAATATATGCCCACGTGATTTATTCTGCTCCCTCTTTTGAAAAACACAAGGTCGCCGGGCTGTGCGTCCGAAATAGAAATTGATGTTCCGAGTTTGTATATATCCCTCGATATACGCGGCAAATCTATCCCTGCCGCCCTATATGCCGCATTAACATAACCCGAGCAATCAAAACAACTATTACCCTCGCCTCCATAGCAATATGGCGTTCCAATCAAACTGCGTGCAGTCTCGATAATCCTTTTTTGTTTCTCGTTTAATGTATAATTTTCTGTCGAAAATGAGGAATTCGCCGAATTATAATTTGAGGACGATGATGTCGCAGAAGAATATCTAACTGTTGATGAACAACCGCCTATCAATACTCCGCCGATGAGAAGCATTAACAGAAGCAATCTACTGTTTGTCATTCTAACAAAAAGTGGCTTTTTCGGGTTCAAATTTTGTCCCGCCCTTGATTATTTTGATTTTACTTTTGTTCGTTTCGCTAATTCCCTTTTTCTTTGGTGCAAGCAGAAGCAATCCGGCAGTACCGAGAGCCAAAAGTCCTATTCTTAAAATATTGTTTTTCATTATATATCTCCTTAATTTATCAATTAAACAACAGCAATAATTATGCCATACAAGCTCTGTATTATTATAAACAATTATTTCGCAAATTTGTTACCGAATAATTATTGAAAAACAAATAAATACAGATGTCTATCTATTATTATTACGACTGCCCCTAACTTTTTTATATCAAACTTTGTTAAGAATAAAAATATTATTAATTTGAAAATCTTAAATAAGTTAGGTTCACATAATTATATAATCAATTCGGAGAAAAACTATGATATTCGACATTGAAATGTTGAGAAACCATTACGCAACTTTTGCTGAAAGAGTTGATAGAGCTAAAGAAGTAGTTAAAAAACCCCTTACTTTAGCCGAAAAAATATTATATGCACATCTTTTTGATGCCAAAGATTTACAAGAATTTAAACGCGGAATAGATTACGTTAATTTTCATCCTGATAGAGTTGCTATGCAAGACGCTACTGCACAGATGGCTCTCCTTCAATTTATGATGGCAGGCAGACCGAAAGTTGCTGTTCCTTCTACTGTTCATTGCGACCATCTTATTGTTGCAAAAGAAGGCTCCGAAAAAGATTTGCCTAATGCAGTTGGAATTAACAATGAAGTTTATGATTTCCTTTCTTCTGTTTCTAATAAATACGGTATTGGATATTGGAAGCCGGGTGCAGGTATTATCCATCAGGTTGTTCTCGAAAATTACGCTTTCCCCGGCGGTATGATGATTGGCACGGATTCGCATACGGTTAATGCAGGCGGCTTGGGTATGGTAGCTATTGGTGTCGGTGGTGCCGATGCTGTGGACGTTATGGCGGGTATGCCTTGGGAATTGAAATTCCCCAAATTGATTGGCATTAAATTGACAGGTAAAATCAACGGTTGGACTGCACCGAAAGATGTTATTCTTAAAGTTGCAGGCTTGCTTACTGTTAAAGGCGGAACAGGTGCTATAGTCGAATATTTCGGTGAAGGTGCAAAAGCATTATCTGCAACAGGAAAAGGAACAATCTGCAATATGGGTGCCGAAATTGGTGCGACTACTTCTACATTCGGTTTCGATGATTCAATCTATGACTATCTCGCCGCAACCGGCAGGGAAGAGATTGCTGTCCTCGCCGATGCTATCAAAGAATATTTAACCGGTGATGAAGAAGTTTATGCAGAACCCGAAAAATATTTTGACGAGGTAATTGAAATTAATCTATCCGAACTCGAACCGCATATTAACGGTCCTTTCACACCCGATTTGGCAACACCCATTTCCGAGTTTGCAGATACGGTTAAGGAAAAAGGCTGGCCCCAAAAACTTGATGTTGGTTTAATCGGTTCTTGTACTAACTCATCTTACGAAGATATTTCACGCGCCGCTTCATTAGTGCAGCAGGCTATTGATAAAAAATTACAAGTGAAGTCGGAATTCTTTATTTCTCCGGGTTCCGAGCAGGTCAGATATACTGTTGAGCGGGACGGATTTATTGACACATTCAAGCAAATCGGCGGTATCGTTATGGCTAATGCTTGCGGTCCTTGTATTGGTCAATGGGCTAGGAAAGACGCCGATAAATTAGATGAAAATTCAATTATCACATCATTCAATAGAAACTTTGCAAAAAGAAATGACGGCAATCCCAAGACGCACGGTTTTGTTGCTTCGCCCGAAATGGTTACCGCACTTTCTATTGCCGGCTCTATGCTTTTCAATCCATTGAAAGATACTTTGATTAATGAAAACGGCGAAGAGGTGAAACTTGACGAACCAAAGGGCTGGGAATTACCGCCGAATGGATTTGATGTTGATGACTTAGGCTATCAGGCTCCTGCTGATAATGGTACCGGAATTAATATTGTAGTGAATGCAGAGTCCGAAAGACTGCAATTACTTACTCCATTTGCCTCTTGGGACGGAAATGATTATCTCGGATTAAATCTATTAATCAAAGCAAAGGGTAAATGTACGACCGACCATATTTCAATGGCGGGTCCTTGGCTACGATTTAGAGGACATCTGGATAATATTTCAAATAATCTATTGACAGGTGCAGTTAATTATTTCAATGGCGAAACCAATAAAGTAAAAAGCCAAATTAATGGCGAATACAAAGGCGTTCCCGAAACTCAACGTGAATATAAAGCCGCCGGCATAGGAACAATTGTCGTTGGTGATGAAAACTATGGCGAAGGTTCTTCAAGAGAGCATGCCGCAATGGAGCCTCGTCATCTTGGCGTAAAGGCTGTTATCGTTAGGTCTTTTGCCAGAATTCACGAAACAAATCTTAAGAAGCAAGGTATGTTGGCATTGACATTTGCCGATAAAGCCGACTATGATAAAATACTTGAAGACGATACTATTGATATTATTGGTCTCAAAAACTTTGCTCCGGGCGTTCCTTTAACTGTCGTTCTTCATCATAAGGACGGGACAAGTGATGAGTTTAAAGTCAATCATACTTACAATGAATTCCAAATTGAGTGGTTCAAAGCAGGTTCGGCATTAAACCTAATTAGAAAGCAATTTAGTTAAATCAACATTTATTCCGAGAACTTCCCCGATAATAGGGGAGGTTCTTTGAATACTGTCAAGAATTTTGACATAAATAGGAAAAAAAATACACACAATTACTTGACAGTATTAAAAGAATTGAATATTTGATTGCTAAATAATTACAATAAATGGTACTTTGATATGTTAATAAATCTTAATCCTTTTAGGACAAATTAACTGCAAATATAAAGAAGAAAAATAAAAGAATGAAAGAATTAAAAATCGGAGAATTGACAGCCAGACTTCCTATCATTCAGGGAGGTATGGGGGTTGCAATTTCTTTGTCGGGACTTGCTTCTGCTGTGGCTAATCAGGGTGGTATTGGCGTTATTTCCGCCGTTGGTATCGGTATGACCGAACCGGACTATATTAAAAATTTTAGGAATGCAAATAAAAGAGCATTAGTTAAAGAAATTCAAAAAGCAAGAATACTATCACCCGATGGTATCCTCGGCGTTAATTTGATGATTGCTTTATCTGATTATGACGATTTGTTGAAAATTGCTCTTGACGAGGAAATTGATATTGTCTTTATTGGTGCGGGATTGCCTCTGAAGATGCCTAAAAATATTCCTACTTCTACACTGATTAATACGAAAACTAAAATTTTTCCAAAAGTCTCGTCCGCCCGTGCTATTAAATTAATTTTTTCTTATTGGGCTAATAATTACAATCGCATTCCGGACGGTGTAGCAATTGAGGGACCTATGGCAGGTGGGCATCTCGGTTTTAAAAGAAAAGACTTGGACGAACCGTTCCAAGAATTATCCGAAATTATTAAAGAATCCGTTGAGGTACTGAAACCATTTGAAGACAAATTTAATGAGAAAATTCCCGTTATTGCCGCAGGCGGTATTTACACAGGCAAAGATATTTATCATATTATGAACGCCGGTGCTGACGGTGTGAAAATGGGCACTCGCTTTGTTACTACTTACGAATGCGATGCTGATGAAAAATTCAAAGAAGCATATATTAATGCCGAAAAAGACGACATTGTAATTATTGATAGTCCTGTTGGATTGCCCGGACGTGTTATCAGAAATAGCTTTGTTGATGATATTATGCGTGGTGTGCAAAAGCCTGTTAAATGTCCTTGGAAATGCCTTAAAACCTGTAATTACAAGGAAGTGTCTTTCTGTATTGCTCAGACATTATTCAATGCCGCACAAGGCAAAATGAAAGAAGGATTTGCCTTTGCCGGTACTAACGGATATTTAGCAAAAAAAATATACACGGTAAAAGAAGTATTCAATCAAATAATAAGCGAATATCTAATTGAAAAACAATTGGTTGAAACAATTAATCAATAAGCACAATAAATATTTAATTCAAACAAAACCGCACCCTTCAGGGTGCGGTTTTGTATTATGCCTTTAATTCCCCTCTCGCAGAGGGGTGGCAGACGCAGTCTGACGGGGTGTTCGGCTGTTTTCTCCCTCGTCATTTGGGAGAAGGTCGGCTGTCTCAAACCGCACCCTAAAAGCTCCGGTTTGGAAAATCAAAGCGTTCGACATTCTTAGCTGCAGACGAAGACCGCCGGAGGTAGCGGCAAAGCCAATTCATTGAGTAGCACAGAAACTGTTCTATACAAATCATTTATGTACTTGCTTTCTGCCTACTAACACACTCTACCTAAAGAAAGACAAAAGGCATAGATGCTTCGCTTTGCTCAGCATGACGAACTTTTTTCTCTCCTTGCTAAGGAGAGATGTCGCGAAGCGACAGAGAGGTCGGCTATTTTACCTACATTTTCACAAACTTATACATCTTGCCACCCACACGGACAAAATACACACCCGCCGCCAAGCCCGACACATCAAGCCGAATATGTCCCCCTTCGGAGGGGGTTAGGGGGTGGGTTAGCATGCAGACACCCAGCACATCATAAATTTTTACGCTAAGGAATGGATGCTTCACTTCGTTCAGCATGACATCTATGTAGTCGGTGGCGGGGTTAGGAGTGATAGTTGCCTCCCGGCTTTGTTCTGCTACGGATGTAGGGTCTGCCGTATAGAAATTAATAGTATAATCCTTGTCCATTTTATTATTATATAAGTCGGATATTCCACCCAGGACATAATATGTATATTGTGCTTTTGCTTCGAGTGGTTTTTGGGGCTTATATGTTACTATATTTCCATTGATAATAAATTTCCCATCAACAAATTTGCCTGCATGCGGCATATAGAAGTTCGTTCTATTAATTGTTCGCGGCTCCACAGGTTCGGAAAAGACTAATACCAACGCAGTGTCAACAGGAATGTTTGTTGCTCCGTCAGCAGGGTATGTGCTTAACAGAATAGGTATTGAAGTTTCCTTGACAGTTGTGAATCGAAATGAAAAATCATTTTCCATACGGTTGCCGGACTTGTCTTTTATTCCTTTTTTAACTATTACTATATAATTACTATACCAATCAAGAGAATCGACAGGTTTAAAAGTAATAATTGAATCTGCAAAATCGTATGAAGTGAACGGCAGTATTTTACTTACAGCACCGTTATCATAAAGTGCAAAAGAAACATCACTTGTATCAATAAATACTTTCTCGGAAAATTCAATCCTCACAGAAGGTAATCTTGAAACATTTATTGCTTTGTTTTTAGGCAGTGTTTCGGTAATAAATGGAGGTATTGAGTCTATCGGCGGATGCCATGGCTTGGATTTTTTGTAGTAGGGATTTGTCTTAAACCGGAGTACGCACACATCCGGTCCGGAAAAGATACACAAAGAATCCCTTGTGATAATTTTAAAATTTAATTCTAATTCTTTACTATAATATTCATCGAATGTTCCTATATCCTCATAATTACCCCATACACCTTTATTGACGGAAAAAGTGTCCCCAAGAAAATATCCTTTTTCATCTTTATGAAAATAAATCAAAAAATACTCTTTTACTTTTTTGTGCCAGATGTTCCGTGGTCTAATACCGAGAGTCCAGATTAAGGGTGTATGGAAATCCCTTGGATTTTTTTTATAACCAAAAAATTCAATCTCATACATGTTATCATCAATGTGAACAGGAACATTAAATGTGATACTCATACCATATCTATCATCATAACCGGAATTCGAATAATATCTGACTTGATAATATGTATTTAACTTAGCACGATTTGAACCTTTGGCATAAAACATTCTATTTTTGGGATTATTTTTTTCATACAAGAACCATGCGTCTTTTCCGCCATATTTGGGATGTCTGATATTATATCGAATGGTTCTTGGATAAATTGTTGAATTTGAAGTATGTTCGGATACTTCCATAAATCCTAAAAATTTACTATTCTTAATGTTCACCTGTAAATCCATTTTTAAATTTTGACCGATTGTGATTGTATCATAACTCCACCACCAACCGGATTCATGCCCGTATTCAAAGCGAAACGGAGCATGTATTTTCATTCCGAGAACCATTTCTTTACTTATACCTGTATTCAAATTAACTTGCTCAAAAGGGAATAATAACGGCATCGAGGGATTAGATTTTTCAAATGACAATGTTATAATACGAAATTGTTCCCGATTTTCGGTAATTATTTTTGAGCCGTTCAGTTTGAAAAGCCAATCGGTATATTTGTTTTCCGTGTAATGCTCTGCGGTATCTCTGTCATTGTATTCAACGGCAATACCCGATTTCCCGTCTTCAACAATAATTGTTTTTACATGGGAGTTAGTATCCGTTGCATTTAATCTTAATATATTTTTTGCGGAATCATATACTGCGTATAGCTCAAGCGTTCGACTATCCAGAAAATATGTTCTGTTTTTTGTCGAGTCTTCGTCTTTCAAGAACACTTTAATATTTTGAACAACTTTTAATTCATTTATTATAAAATTATAATCGTCATCCACATCACCTTCAAAAATAATTTTACCGTCTATGTTGTGAGCCAGATTATTGAATACCATAGTATCGTTAACCGGACCGGGCAAATACCCGTATGACATAAATTCGGAATTAAGCCAGTCGGCTTTAAGTATGCAAACACTAATAACCGCAATAACTAAAGTAAATATAGATTTCATAATATTACCTATTAATTTTGTTTTGTACATAGTTATTTCACAACAACAAATTTAGCAACATCGACGTAAATATTATTAGTAGTAGCAATTTCAAATATAGCATAATAGTCGGAGCTTGCATATTTATCCAAGTTAATAGTAATTGAATTATCTCCAATATTTGATGTTTGTTTCTTAACATCAACAAGTTTTCCAAAAGCATCGTAGATTTCCAATTTAACAACACCTGAAATTGCGAAATTGTAATTAAAGGCAATTTGCTCTGATGCAGGATTTGGCATAGATAATATATTTAATTCCGAATTTATTAATTTTTCAAAATCAATAACGTCTGTTACACCGGAGCAAAAAGGTTTTTTCCCACAACAACCTTTAACAAGTACAGAAACATCACCAACTTTCTTTTTATTTTCACAATCATATAATGGAATATATAATATTGCAGTTTTTACACTACCCTCACAAGGTGGACAACAATTCTTTGGCCAAATATTAAAATCAATTTGATGTGCATAAGTTGAACCGGGACCGCCGTCATTTGGTCTAAGTCTTACTTGTTCTGTAGCACCCATGGCAATAAAACAATCATCCCCACTAACAAACTTCCATTCATTAAAATGTAAATAATAACAATGTTTTTTATCAGTATTTACAAAGAATATTCCACAATTACCAACAATTGATTTCCCGTTATTTTGACAACCAAAACAATCTCTTGTTTGCTTTACAGTAACTTGACTAAAAGCAATACTAAAATTGATAAACAAGATAATAATTAATGTGAATATATTTCTCATAATTTCTCCGAAAATTTTATTAAATAAAATATTATGAATTAATACTTATAGTTTTTTAATTCAATAACTAGGTTCACTTTCCATAGCAATTCGGGCAGGCGGATAAATTGGTAGCCGCAAGAGGCGAAATACTTCCTCGAAACTTATCGAATTGATTTTTTGCTACTCCACAGTTAGAACAATAAGTCAATCCGCATTTAGGACATGTTTTTATTTTAAACACCATACCAACTCCTCTAAGTTTATCAAGTCTTGATGGTTCAACAGCTCCGCATATTTCACAAATCTTTCTCATAATTCCTCCTGAAATATTAAATGTATTTAATCGCATATTGACTGTTACAATCAGTGTGCCATAAAATACATTGAGTTTGTATCTCTTTGCTATTTAAGTGCTTATAAAAATTGGCACATTTGTCATTATCGCTAATTACTGCTAAATAATTAGCAAAGTTGCTAAAATTTTAGCACTAAAATTGTGCAATGTTTATTTATCATCAATTAAAAACAAAGACTTAGCTATTTGAAAAGATATTGGCATATTATTTGTAGCTGTTTTATTGTGAGATTTTTGATGAATATATTGTTTTGCGTGTTTGTTTTCGCTTTGGCTTCTTGTGTTAAGGTTGAAAATGAGAAAATAATTACGGAATCATTGCCTTATAAATATACCGAGATACAACACGACACGATTGCCGGCTCGATAAACAAGATAGCTGTTTTTTATGACAGTTTGCATCAATCTGATTTTTTTGAAGTTCTGACGATATTCGACAAACCGCAGGATAACAACATAGCTTATTGTATTTATTGCGAAGGTTTTCCTTCTTTTGACCAAGACCAGATAACATTTACTTATGATAAATATAAGAATGTAAAGAACTTCATTATGCTTCCCGTCAGGTATGACTACAACGGAAATAAAACGGGGGACGAAGCTTTCCTGCTTGTATATTCCGACAGTGTAGTATTGCAAATTCATGACCATCATGTCAGCTCGAATACCCCCTATTTTAAACATAAATTTCTTTTGGAAAACGGACACAAAATTTTATTCCTCGGGCAGTGGCTTGTATCCGACACACTGAACTATTTGGTTTTCAGGAAAATGAATCGCTTAACTAAACATAGGTTTAAAGAGCCGGATTCATTAATATTTATAAACGTTAGGAAGAATTTCGTAAAAACCATAGCTGTCGGAGTGCCGACAAGATTTGTATCATATATGAGCAATCCTTTTCTATTGAAAGATACAATCCTGACTCTACAATCTTGGAATCCGCGTAACGGCCACCACTTTGGAAACCTAAAAGATTACAATGCATATTTGCTGGGTATTGACAGGAGTTTTCATATCAAATGGGTAGATACTTTATTCACTCGTAATGAACCGCAAACAATGACTTTTAATTATTTTGATTCCAAGAACGATTTATTTTATTTACAAAAAAGTACTTGGGAAAATCCGGATTCTTTGACTATTTTTAAAGTTAATAAAAATACCGGAGAAATGCAGCCAACCGGTCATAAAGTCTTAGCGGATAATATAGTCAGTGAGATATTCAGATATCAAAACGGATTTATTAGTCATACAGCGAATGAGATAATAATTTATGATTCATTGTTTAAAGTGATAAAAAGAAAGAAACTTCCTGTTTCAATAAAGAACATTAATAATTCTATCGGTTATGACAAACTGGAAACAAAATTACCGACAAACCGCTTAAATGTTGATATAAATAAGGATGGTTTCCCGGAAATACTTGTAGTGGCAGGTGATAATCAGTTAGTTGTGATAGACGGCAAAATATTGAATATTCTTGCGGCAAGTAAGCCGAGCGAAGGGTTCTTTAGTGCCACAATTGTCAGAATACAGAATAACGGGTATTATCTTTCTGTGGGTGGCAAGGATTTTTACATCAAATATAAATTGGAAAAACAGAGTTTTTTAACACGTCTATCTGCATATTTCAATCTAATATTTGTTGTTATCTTTCTATTGTTTATACTGCCGTTAATATTGATTATTTCTTACAGATTGCTCTATTTAACAAAACTATTCAGAATTCTTACGGTTAAAAGCAATTTCCAGGGTGTGGCGATTTATAGTTCGGGCGCATTAAGACAGAAAATACACTTAAAAAAATATAATGATAAGTATCTTGAAATTCTGCAATTGGATATAAAGAGCATCAATACTAAAAACGGAATGAAAGAAGAAGAAGAAATAATACGGTCAATTAGAAAGTGCTTACAGAGTAAACAAGCAACAAAATACAATTTATCGATTTCCAACCACGGGAATCGCTATATTACTTTAAACGTATCACCACTGATAATTTTCGGGAAGGTTTTGTATTGTGTGGCAACTGTAACAGATACTACGGATATTGTAAAAAGCGAGTTGCTGACTGTAGCAATTTCAATAGCTCATGACGCAAAGAATGAACTCGCTGAAGTGCAAAACAGGATTGAGAACCTCTTCTATGTTCTTCGTACCGATACTTATGATAAACAGCATTTTGAAAATGATGAAAAGAAAATCAGAGATAGCATTAACGAGATAGTTGATACTTTAACGAAACTCCTCTTTACGTCAAATATTCATCAAGCTAATAAGAAATCGAATAACTTAAAACGTGTCATTGACAATTGGATAGAAAATAAAGGGAAAAGATACAGCCGTGATGACATACAATTAATAAATAATATAGAGGGAGATATACCGGATTTAATGCTCGACGAACAGTATTTTTTCATACTTTTGCAATGTGCGGCAGACAATGCAAAACAAGCAATGCAAAATAGAACAAATAATAAACAAATTATTTTCGAAGCGAAAGTAGAAAGTGATGCCGTTCAATTTTCTATCAAAGACAACGGTTGTGGGCTTGATGAAAAGCAGATTGAGAACATTTTGCATTCAAATTATTCATTAAATAATACCGGAACCGGTTTGGGCATGAAATTGATAAAAAAAGTCTGCAATGAACATGACGGGGAACTGCTTATAAAAAGCAAGATAGGTGTTGGCACCGATATTATTATTATTTTGCCAAGAAAATAATGGAGATGAAGAAACCCAAAATATTAATAGTAGATGACCATGAAGGTTTTCGCGAATCGCTTGTAAGAAGTCCGATTTTAACAAGTGATTATTTGCTATTTGAAGCTGAAACCGGCGAAAGAGCTCTCGCTATGGTTAAGGTAAAACACTCTTTTGATTGTATTATTTTAGATTATGATTTTAAAACATATCAAAGCACAAATAATATGAGCGGCATTGAAGTTATGCAAAAAATCAAAGAAATATCATCTGATATTCCTATTATCATGATGTCCGGTATAACTGAAGGAAGGGATAGTGTTGCAATTGAATCAATCAGAAATAATGCTTTGGTGTTTTTGGATAAACCTTTCCCGATTAGTAAATTGAAGGAAATATTAAACAGTATATTTTTTAAGGACAGCAAAAAAACGGAAGATGCTCAGAAAATATTATCAGACATGGGATTTATTACCGTCAGTGAATCAATGCAATCATTTGCATACGATGTCCTGATTGCTGCCGAAAATCATTTGAATGTGCTCATCACCGGAGAAACCGGAACGGGTAAAACAATTCTGGCACGAATAATTCACAAACTAAGTAAACAAAAAAACAAGCCCTTTGAAGAGCAAAACTGCGGAGTAATAAGTAGGGATATTAATTCATTTAAAAGTCAACTTTTCGGACATACAAAAGGTGCTTTCACAGGAGCTGCTAAGGAGAAGAAAGGTATATTCGAGATTGCCGGTGAAGGGACGATTTTTCTTGATGATATAGTTACATTGAAAGAGGAAGCTCAACAGGGATTACTGCAAGCAATCGAAAGCAAGACATTTAAAAAACTCGGCGATGATAGAAACGAATTGCAGTTGAAAGCAAGGATTATATCGGCTACAAATATTAATATTAATAAAGCCGTTGAAGAAAAATTATTCCGCAAAGATTTGAAATACAGGATTTCCGGTGAGATAATAAATATACCGCCTCTGCGGGAACGCTTGGAAGACATTCCTGCAATAGTCAAATTTTATTTAAATAATCATAAAGAAAAAGCAATTCAATTGAAAACAATGGGCAACGAAGCTTTGAATTTTCTAATGCAACAGGATTGGCCGGGAAATGTCAGGCAGTTACTTAACGTCGTTGAGCGAGCGGCTCATCATCAAAAGAATAATATTATTTTATTGACAACAGTCAAAGAAGCATTAGAAAAAGATGATGAATTACAAAATAATAGAAACGAAGTAATTACTGAAGATAATATTGACTTTATACCCGACAATTTAGATGAATATCTGGACAGTCAACGAAAAAAGATAATAATATTTGCTTTGAGTCAAACACGAGGTAATGTCTCGCAAGCCGCTAAAATACTTGGCTTTAATCATCACCGCAAACTTCAATACTGGATTGAAAAATATAAAATTAACGTGCGGAAGTATAAATAGATTAAAAAAATGAGGATAGGATATGCTACCATACAAGGGTTTACTCATAGAAATCTTGAATACAACAATCAGGATTCCGTTTTAGTAATTGAGAATGATAAATTCATAATCGGATTGATAGCGGACGGGTGCGGCAGTGCACCAAATAGTGAAGTGGGCGCACAGTTAGGTTTAAAATATTTATCAAAAAGAATAAGCGAAAGAATCAATTCGAATTGGAAAAAAGATTTAAAAGAAGATTTGCAGAATTATTCAATGGAACTTGCAAATTTGCACAGCAACAACCCGCAGAAATTTATTAACGATTTTCTCTTGTACACTGTCATTGGATTTGTAGCGAAAGATAATATTTTAACTGTTTTCTCTTATGGTGACGGTGTAATCATTATTGATACGGATATTGAAATAATAGACCAAAATAATAAACCCAAATACATAAACAATGAGTTAATCGGAAATGAAGCCGGTGAATTTGTGTTTAAACAGATAACTTTTGATAAACAAAGAATTGTTTTAGGTTCCGACGGTCTAATAGATTTATTGGAAGGAATCGAAAATGGTATGATTGAAGAATACCAAAGTTTTGAAGAATTCATCAATGATGATGACAATTTCATTAATCCAATCACATTGTCAAAATTAGTGCAAAAATATTCGCGAAAAGGTGTTTTGAAAGATAATTGCACATTAATTATGTTAATGGAATGAATATGATAATATGAATATCATCACTGGAAAAAGTAAAAACAGAAATGAATAGAAGGAATGAGACTTGCCCCCTAACGGTTGATATATGAGGAGTTGGGCGTTTTGAAACACCTAACTTTCAATGCACTCCATTCTGCGTGCCGAGATATTTCTTTTGCAGTGTTTATACTACTAACACCTTCCTGAAATACCCGTACCCCCATATCAATAATAGTATTTTCGTCAGGCGCCAGCAATGCCCAACCAACTGAATTTGCACCAATATCAAGACCTAAAACCTTGCTCATAATAACTCCTAAAATTTGGAATATTAATATATTTTTGTTAAATTGTCATCGTTTACAAAAAAAAGAACTGTAAATCTTTTTACAATAAGGGTTAATTCCCGCCGTGAAAACGTTACTCCGGTTGCCATTGATTATGGTTATCCGGAGTTTTTTTATATACAATATCATATATCTCCAATCCATATTAATATAACTTACAAAATTTTATGTAATATAACAATGATTACGGGATAATCTGTCGCAATAGGATATTCAATTCAATTTACTGGAAATAATTATTACTTAAATAACAAAAAAAGCCCTGCGCCAAAGCACAGGACTAATAATAATAATTCGCACACCCGAAGGGAGTCGAACCCCTAACCTTCTGATCCGTAGTCAGACGCTCTATCCAATTGAGCTACGGGTGCAATTTAAAATTAATCTTCGGTCTTCAATCCTCTGACAAATTTAGTCAGTTTGGATTTTTTGTTAGCGACATTGTTTTTATGCAAGACACCCTTAGCGGCGGCTTTGTCAAGAACGCTAAATGTTTTGACTAAGTTCTGCTGTGCTGTCTCGAAATCCTCGGCTTCACGAACCGAACGGATAACCATTTTAATGGATTTTTTAAACTGTCTGTTGTAGATTCTTCTTTTATTTGACTGTCTTATCCTCTTTAATGCTGATTTATGGTGCGCCATAATCCTTTTTATATTTGTTTGTAAAATAGAACAACAAAAATAATTCTTTTTTCTGAATTTTCAAAAAAAATCTTTATTTATAAATAATTAGCGGCACCGATTTAACGGAATGAGCGGTACGGAGCATTAAACGGTAGTAGCCGCTTTCAAATTTCGAGAAGTCGGGATAGAGCATATATTCACTCTTATTATCGTCATTCTTAGTAAATCTATATGAAAATCGCTTAATACCTGTCAATGAATAAATACCGATTTCAAAACGACCGCTTTCGGCAGTTTCAATCCCGATAGAAATATCATTATCTCCCCTATTTTTATACACATTGATAACCGTAGGAGATGATAACTTAATTCTGCTGATATTAAATTCACAAACGCCATATATTTCGAGTTCCCCGCCAACTGCAATTGTAGAGAAATTCGGATTATCTGATTGTAGCTCTTCAAGTGTAATATTACTCCATTCGAAATCACCTAATAGCACAGTTCCGCATATCGAAAATGCTTCTTTCGGAATATCATTTAGAGCATCGACCCAGCCCTCAATTTCAAAAATTCTTTTGTTTCCTCGCACATATTGCTTTTTTACAAAACGATGCAAATGCTTATCCGGTAAAAAAGTAGAAACATCAACGCTAAGTTTTGTTTTGAAATGCACGCGCCGCTTCAGGGTGTCCCCGCATTTCAAATAGAATAATACGGGAATACAGTACTTTACACCAATTGGTCTGACTGTGTCGGGTACTCGAACATAGGATTTGATTACACCTCTTCCTTCGATATTCATCTCGTAGCGAAAATAGCAGGGCGAGGTAACGACTACGTTCAAAGTATCATAATGCTGTCCCAAGCGGGGCGGTATAAAGGAAAGATGAATATCAATCTCACCACCCTTTGGGATAATAGCAGGTAATGTCGGGTTTGTAACAACCTGAAATACTTTGCCGGAATGAAAAAGCATAGATTTTATTTCAATATTTTCTTTACCATTATTCTTTATCTTGAAGGTTTGCCCCTTATTAACACCAATACAAACGTTCCCGAACTTGGTTTTACTCAAATCATCTACTAAGATATCGACCTCGCTTACTTGCACTTCGAGAGTATCGCTATGCCCTTCGCAATCATTTGAATCCCATACCGTAAGCCAATATTTACCGGCAGTAGTAACAATAATAGCTTCGGAAGCTACACCGGTATTCCATTTATACCTTGCGTATTTTTTTGTCGGTGATAGTAGCACAGAGCTTCCTTTGCATATTTTCAGCGGTAGATTAGATTTCAGTTTTACATTAAGTTTTTCTGAAAACGTAACACTGATTCTCGCCGTATCCGTACAATTATTTTTATTCTTAATAACAACAAAATACTCACCCGATTTACGGACAGAAATTTCACGAGTTGTTTCGCCTGTGGACCATAAATAGGAATATTCTGCATTATCCGGCTCAGCGGTTAGCTTTTGAACCGAACCATAGCAAAGTTCAATAGGTCCGGTAGGTTCAATTTTTGCTATCGGGGCAGGTAAGAAGTTTATATCAATATGTGCTTGATTACTACACCCCGATTCTGTTGTTACAGTAACAAAATATCTACCTGATTTAGATACTTTAATTTTGTCAGTTGTATCGCCCGTTGACCACTTGTATTTTAATCCTGAACCGGTATTGTTAGTTAATGCTTTAAGAGTTATCGGCTTGCCTGAACATAAAGTTGCAGATTTAGAAATTGAAATAAATACATTCGGCTTCTCAATAAAATGTACATTGAAATAAGCAGTATCACCACAACCGCTTTTCAATCGTACATATACCCAGCCGGCGAAATCATCAGTCAATTTGATTTCAGGGCTTGCCGCACCGTTCGACCACAGAAAGATAAAATCATCACCTTCGTAATTTGTCTTAGCAATTATAGTATCACCTTTGCAAAATGATTTTGCAGAAGGATATACTACATTTGCATTTAATTTATCATACACATTCACCTGCACCGTATCATATTTTACACAACCGTTGGCTGATAATATTTTAAGAATAATACGTGCCGTATTATGAACCACGATAGAGTATCCGGTTGCACCGGTGGACCACACAAAACGTGAACCAATATCAATTGGCGATGCAATTAATTCAACACTATCGCCTCTACAAAATTCCGTTGCTCCGAGCGACTGTATGATTGTTTCAATTTCTTCAAATCTGATAGTAGTATCTTTTGTAGTTGAGCAACCCGAAATATCCTGAACCGTAACACTATATTTTCCTTTTTTCTTTACGTATATGCTTTTAGTAGTATCACCGGTGGACCATAAATATTTCACATTCTCGTCAGATTGGGCAGTTAATTTGGCACTATCCCCATAGCAAAGCGGTTGATTAGCTGTTACAGAAATATTTAAATTAGGCGAAGGTGAAACAACAACAAATATACTATCCGACAAAGTCATACCCGACAAATGAACTGTCAATTTATAAAAACCCGACTGAAGGATAGAATGGGCTTTGACACTCACTTCACGCTTGTTTGAGTTAAAGTTATCCGGACCAGTCCAATTGTATGAAGCGCCAAAGATATTATTAACTGATAAGAGAAGAACCTCACCTATACAAACTTTTGATTGAGCATTAATATTGATATTAACAATATCATTGGAATAAATATTAGGCAAACCACGCTTTGAAATTTTTTCTTTAAGATAAACGGCACTATCAATATAATTACAAAAACGCCCTATTTTTTCAGGAGAATTAATCCTTCCGAGAAACTTGCGATTATATCTTGCTACATAAATTTTATTGTCGGGACCTATCTGCAAAGCTTGGAATGCACCGTAGCATTTTTCTTCCTTTATTAATGCTTGGGTGTTTAAAATCCCTGATTGTGTCCAATTGCTCAAATCATATTGAAAAATAGCCGAGGGGTATTCTTGCTTTGTTACAAATAATTTCCTACCTGAAGGTGAAAATTCAAGACCATAAACATCTTTCAAAACCAGAGCTTTCAGTGATACCGGATTTGAAACCCTACCGGTCATCGGATTAAAATCAAATAATTCGAGCATTCCTTCTTCCGGTAAAGCAAGAGCAAGTTTAGTTCCGTTCTTGCTTGCCTTTAAATAGCCTGCTTTATTTTTTTTATCTCCATTATGCGAAGAACCGGCAATCGAAAACACTGCGAATTTATTAATACCATTATTATCCAATATGTAAGCTCGGAAAACATCTGATTGCCATTCGTGGACGAGCAACCACCAATCCTTGCCGTTAGCGTGCCGTATAGCCAACAACTTCTCTGTTGCGGCATTGAATAATAATCTATTTTTTGAAATCACTTCACCTAATCCAACTTGACGGCTTATATCAACAACAGAATATCTGCATTCATTGCTACCATTAGCATCGTTTGTAGTAATAATGTAATAAAGCTTTGTACTTCCCGGCTTTGGAATAATAATTGCGGACTGAGTCGAACTTGTATCACCCATTAGATTTTTACCGTTCTGCATCGGGAAATTATTTTTATTCCATACTGTAACACCATTTGTGTAAAACAGCACATTCCCGTTTGCATCAGAGATAGCGGCACAACCCTCCTCGCTTATTAAAGCTCCATTATTTATTGCAACAGGTTCAAGTCCCGGTGTGTTAAAAGTTATGCCAGCATTTTCACCAAAGAACCAATTGAAGGCTTCTTTGCCCGCAAATAGCTGGGAATTAATAAGAAGACTGAACAATATGACAAATAAAATTTTCACGTTTATCTTACAATTGAAATATGTTCATACAATTTCCCTGAACCGGAAAAGAAAACGAATAAATACTTACCCTCTGCTATTCCACTCACATCAATCGAATAAGTATTCTCCTTTATTTTTTTAGGTTGCTTAAAAATAAATATCAATTTACCTGCGTAATCATACACTTCAATTTTATTAATTTCCAGACCCTTTATTAAAGTTTGGATAGTAAGGATAGCATCAACCGGATTGGGATAAACTAATATTTTTTTCTTTGATAGGAGTAGAACCTTCGACAAAGAAGGCTGGCAAACACCACTTGCCAAAAGGCTACCATTCTTAGTATTAACATTGACGGAAGAAGTGTTCCATTTAAAATCCTCAATCAATAACGGCTGTCTGCCGGAACTAAGCAATACGGTACCTTTAATACCAACAAGTAAATTGTCTTGGCTATCTATTCTTTTGTTTTCCACCTTAATCGTTAATTTTCTTTGTCCGTCAATCACTTCATTCTTAATAATTGCCGCTTGATTGGCAGCGGGTAAAAACAGCTCTGCATCGAAAGCAATATCAGCAGTAAAGGAAAGTCCCAGCGTATCATTATCCAGCATTTTACCATAAAGTGGAATAATATAGTCGGTATCACCGATATGTCCGGTCGTATCCGGTAACCATATTTTTGTATCACCAACTGCACTATTTCCGGTTATTTGAAATATTTGCTCATCAGGACATGGAGATGCTACAATTAATGAAATACTGTCTGTAAATACGGATTTAGTATTAGGTAAAAGATTAACATTAACTACAATGCTCTCATTTGTTTTCAGCCATACAGGTAAGGACGGCGTGTAAGACAAACTAAACTCCGGTAGATTTTTTATTAGAGAAATATTTGTAACAAATATACTATCTATTCCATAATTTACAAATTCAAAAGACAATGTCTTCCCCACTCCCAAAATAGTTTTACCGAAATCTACATCTGATAAATGTGTATAGTTGTTATCAAAATTTTTAATTTCTATTGTATCATTTGCAGAGCAACCATATCTATCAACAACACTGACCCAATATTTACCCGGCTTACTGATGCGAATCGCTGTATCTTTCTCACCTGTTGACCACAGTATTCTTTCATATTTCTTAGAAATATATAATTCTATTTCCTTGCCTGCGCATAGTATTGTAGCTCCGGTATTGAATATAGTTACAGTTGGTAAATCCCTATCAATCACTTGAATATATGCCGTATCACTGCACATATTTTCATTTGTAACAATAAGAGAATATCTGCCGGTACTTGCTACTTCAATCGTTTTGACTTTTTCTCCGGTACTCCATAAATATTTCAATGTTTTGTCAGGGTCAGGTGAATTTGCACTAAGTACTACTGCATCTCCACCACAAATACAGGCTGTATCGGACGGCGATATTAGGGCAATCGGCTTTACGTTCACATTGACATAAACACTATCAGTTTTTTCTAAATTACCATATCTCAATTTGAGCTTATAATAACCGGAATGCTCAGGTTTAATGTTAGGAACAATAAGAACAGATGAATCTGATTGTGCGGTACCCGGGCATATCCATTGATATTTTGCTTTTGAGTATTTAGTACTTACTAATCTAAGAGTATCACCTTCACAGAGTTCGGTTACACCCATTATTTCCACAAATATATCGAGGAAGCTCTGATTAAAAGTCGGTAAACCTGCATTGCAAATTGTGCCCTTCAAATCAAAACCAAATTCCTTGAAGCCGCAATTATTAGCATCTTCATTTGGCGATTCGATTACAGACAAATAATGTTTATTCCTCTTTGCTATATATATTTTTTTATCAGGTGCTATTTGTAATGCTTGATACACATAATATGATTCACTTTCGGCAACAACGGAAACAGAATTGATAATGTCGAAATCACTACCAGCCAATAAATCTACTTGAAAAACAGTAGATTTCTCATGGGATTTTGTAAAATACAATTTTGAAACATCGGCAGAAAATTCAACACCATAGATATATTTATAATCATCTGATTTGAAAGTAATCGGATGCGTCAGCTCTCCCGTTGCATTATTAAAATGTAGAATATCAAAAACACCATCCCAATATATTGCCACAGCAATATACCGTCCGTCAGATGACGCCTTCATATAACCACCGGCATTCATATCATCGTCTTTATGGAATGAACCAACAGTACTAATCACCGGCACTTTACTCAGCCCGTTCTTAGTTAGCAAATATGAAATAAATTTATTGTTCCCCCATTCGTGTGCAATTATCCAGATACTTTTACCATCTTTATGTTTTACAGCTGTAATTTTTTCGGACACATGTTTATTAAGGGAATTATTCTTTGAAATCACATCACCTTGCGAACTTGCTTCATTCATATCAACTATTGAATAACACAAACCGTGATATTTTCCTTGGCGGTCAACTGTAAAAATATAATATAAATTATCTGAAAAAGGTTTTTTAACTATAACAGCCGACTGAGTTGATGAGGGATTCCCGAATAATTTTTCTCCATTAGGCATAGGCACGTGTCCCGAATTCCAGACATTTATTCCGTCTGTATAGAAAAGAAGTTCACCATTAGCATCGGATATCGAAGCACATCCTTCGTCAGTTTTCATTTGACTGCCGATAAGAAATTTCGGGGATTTGTCGGGTGTATTAAATGTCATTCCGCAATAATTACCAAAGAACCAATTATTTGCTTCGCCCTGCGCCGCAACAGAAACAACTGCAATGAATAATGACAATATGCTTAAAAGTATTTTCATATTAATCTTCTCCTTTGCTTAATTTTTAATAAACAATCTAATCAATTGTTTAACAGGTGTTTTGACAGCCAATATATATAATCCGGCATTAATACCGGTAAGAGCAATTGATTTTTCAACTTTTGTGTTTTCATTGAAGTAAGAAGAATTATCAGTATATATTAATTTTCCATTAAGCGAATAAATATTACACTGATAATCACCGCCAACCGATGTAATATAATCAAATGACAAATAATGAGCAACGGGTTCTTGCTTAATATTAAGTATCATTTTACTTGTCGTAACCTTCCGCAGATTATTCTGACATACTTCCCTAATAATAAGATAGCCGCTTTTGCAGAATATTCTATACTGCGGGTTATTAAGATTTACAACGGAAAGACTTAATTTATTCATCTTCTTATCAGAGAGCAAAATCGTACCCGGCAATTCTGCTACAATTTTCTCTTCTGAGGTAATATTTAAATTATTTAATTGGAAAGTAATAATACGCTTGCCATATTTGATTTTTTCGGATAAAACACTTGCATTGGGAACTAAACTATAAGCTGAAGCCGAGAATGACAATATTGCAGTTAGTGATAAATTATCAACTTTATCAGTGTCGTTCAGCATTTTTGCAGTAATTACAATTTTCCGAGAACTATCGCCGGGTTGCCCCTGTATGTTCTGCACTTTAAATAAGATATTATAATATTTCGGGTCGGGAGTGCTTTTATAGTAATTATTAACATAAGTAAAATTAGGCAATCCCAGACGCGTTCTTGCTCCGTCTAAATAAATTGAATTCTCAATAAAATCACAAGCATTACCAATCCTATTCGGTGCATTTATAGTACTCAAATAATTGCTTTTATATCTACTGACATATAGTCTCCCGTCCGGTCCTACCTGAATAGCCGCAATTGATAGTCCGTCATGAAACTCGGCAATTGTTTTTTCAGATGCGGCAATTGTAGCCTCATCATACTTACTTAAATCATATTGAACCAGATACGCATCATAATCAAAATATGTTCCGTATAGTTTGCTCCCGTCCGGCGAGAAACAAACACCATAAGCAGATAATTTCTCAGGAATTTTCAGTACGATAGGATTAGAGACTTCACCGCTAAAACGGTCAAAATGATATATCTCGAATTGAGAGCCGGAATATGAAGCCGCCGCAAGTTTATTCCCTATCGGTGAAAACATTAAAAAACCCATTGCGCTACACTTTTCAGCCAAACTAAAATCAAGAGGTATTTCGCTTCTGACCGGTGGGAAATGAATACCCGTTTCGGTCAATAAATATGAACGGAAAGCGTGGGAGTATCTTTCTTTTACCACTATCCAAACATCACGTTTATTCCTATGATATACAGCTGTAAGTTTTTCACCAATACTATCTGCAATGAAGTTCCCTTTGGAGATAACTTCGCCTAAGCCTTTATCATCAGCAAGAGAAACAATAGAGTAGGTAAATCTACCGCCAAAATTTACAGTATTGAAGATA
>Ga0256846_1000109_pt1 | contig 35921 bp, 35 predicted proteins | sample TevniametaG_FD_189098 | JGI IMG/M metagenome (GOLD analysis project Ga0256846, IMG submission 189098) | Tube worm associated microbial communities from hydrothermal vent at the East Pacific Rise, Pacific Ocean - Tevnia | ecosystem: Host-associated > Annelida > Integument > Unclassified ...
TAAAAGTTCATATTTCAATAAAGAGTAGCTCCGGAATAGAGATATTTAATAAAAGCAAGGTGATGAATGCCGATAAGAATAAAGTAGGAATAAGTATCGGTATTACATGGTTAAAAAGTGGAAAATATGATTTGATTGTCGATGTTTTGGATATATTGACCGGAAAATCTGCATTCGAATATAAAAGAATCGAAGTGAAATAGGGAATAATTAAGTGAGATCCTGATATTTATAAAACAAGAAATCCATACATTACCGTGTAATCTTTTTCTTTATCTTTGTTTTGAGACTATTTAATCCGGGGTTGCCGTTACAGTATTTTTCAGCCTTTTTTATAAAGTTCATCGCGTCTCTGTATCTGCCGGATTCATATGCAAGACCGGCATCTCTTAAATATCTTTTATAAAGTTCATTCTTAAGTTGAAGGTTTTTTTTTATCTCTTCTGCAAGTGGTGTGAACCTACCATTGGGATATTTAAACAGATAATTATTATATGCACTTATACTATTTCGCTCTTTTGTTGTATTCCACAGGTTTTCCTCTTTTTTTATTGCCGATTCTTTTATTAAATATATGGATAAAAATATAAGGAGAAGAATAGCCGTCAATAGAATTTTTAAGTAAGTTGTCTGTTTCTCTTTTTTTGCATTTTTACTTTTGTGGGTCTTTACAGCCGGAGTTTTGCCTGAATATTTTTTTAATACATTTGTCTTTTGCTGTTTTATTCTAAAAGAGACCGTATCTATCAACCTGATCAATCCGTCACAATCCCTGACCCTTTGTCCCGGATTTTTTGCAAGCATCTTATTAAGAAGAGGTTGAAGAAATTCAATTTTTTTGGGAAGAATCGGAATAGGACCGCTTGTATGTTTAAGTGCAAGTTTCACTATATCCGGATCTTTATATGGAGTATCTCCCGTTAGCATCTCATAGAAGACAATTCCAAGGCTGTATATATCACTTCTCCCGTCAATCCTTTTTGCTCTGATCTGTTCCGGACTCATATATTTCGGTGTTCCGATCGACATTCCGGTTTTTGTCAGATTACTTCCGGATTTTAGAGCTTTTACGATTCCAAAATCGGCGACAACGACTGTTCCGTCCGAACGAAACATTATATTATCCGGCTTTATATCTCTGTGAATAAAACCTCGTTTGTGGGAATATGATAAAGCTTTAGCAATATCTCTCATTATATTTAAAACTTCAATGTATGAGTTTTTCAGAGAATTTCTTCTTATTTTATTTCTGAGACTGTTATTAAGAAATTCCATGGCGATGAAATAGTAGTTTTTTTCTTTTCCTACATCATAAATAGATATAATATTTGAATGTTGTAATTGAGCGGCTGTTCTTGCTTCCTTGATAAATCTTTTCGTTATCCTTTTTTCTCTTGAATAAGAGGGTGAAAGAATTTTAATTGCAACATTTCTTTTTAGTTTTTCATCAAAGGCAAGATAAACTTTTGAAGTACTGCCCGTATTAATAAGTCTTTTTATTGTATATCCGGCAATTTTTTCAATCATATGCTTAATATGTTAATAATAATGGTTAATAATCTATTCTGCAAATGAGTAAAGCAATCTAATCTCATCTGCCCATATTGAGTCGTCAATTGTCTCCAGTATAAGGGGAATATTATCAAATCTCGGATCCTTCATAATAAATTTGAAAGTATCAATGCCAAGCTCTCCTTTACCGATACTATTATGACGGTCGACTCTGCTCCCGAGTTTTGATTTTGAGTCATTAATGTGAGCACCCTTAAGATATTTGAATCCGACAATTTTTTCAAAACTATCCATTGTTTTGTTATAAGTATCTTCGGTTCTTATATCGTAGCCGGAGGCAAATGTGTGGCAGGTATCCAGGCAAACTCCGATCCTGTTCTTGTCCTCAACTTTTTCTATAATATATGCAAGATGTTCAAATTTGTAACCGAGACTTGTTCCCTGTCCTGCAGTATTCTCTATTACGGCACATACTCCGGATGTTTTTGAAAGAGTAATGTTGATGGATTCCGCAATAATATCCATACATTCCTCTTCGGAGATCAGCTTTTTGTGGTTTCCGGGATGGAAATTTAACAATTTCAACCCGAGCTGTTCGCATCTTTTCATCTCATCGAGAAATGATTCCCTGGATTTAAAAAGTCCCTCTTCCTCAGGATTGCCGAGATTTATCAGGTAACTGTCATGTGGAAGAATATAGTCGGGTGAAAAGTTAAGTTGAACACATGATTTTTTAAACTCTTCAATACTTTTTTCCGTTAGTGGCTTTGCATTCCATTGTCGTTGATTTTTTGTGAAGAGAGCGAAAGCTTTGGCACCTATTTTCTTAGCATTTAAAGGTGCGTTTTCGACCCCTCCGGATGAACTTACGTGAGATCCAAGAAATTTCATATTATTCTATTTCAAATAAAATGTGATTTGATAGAATATTTTCTCCTTCACTTACTCCCAGTGATTTTAAAATACCGCTCTTTGGTGCTCTGATTTCATTTTCCATTTTCATAGCTTCGTGAATAAGTACAATATCTCCCTCTTTTACGGATGCACCCTGTTTCAGATATATTTTTTTTATACTTCCGGGAATAAAACTTTTTACAATTCCCGATTTTTTCATTTTTGTCGGTTTTTCTTTGAAGTAGAAAAGTTTGTCTATTTTCAAAAGTCCGGTGTTAAAATGTTCTCCATTGATATAGATGCCTTGAGGATAACCCTCATTGTCTTTGTCAACCTCTATCTGGAAAAGTCTGTTATTTAAAAAAAATGATTTAACACCTGTTTCATCACTCTCTCCGATCCTTATGTTAAATTTGGATTTATTGATCTTTATCTCTGTTTCCGAAAAAAAAGTTGCATTGTTAGATATTTGAACTTCATAATTTTTCTTTTCAACCTGAAATTTATATTTCATTTTTATTCACCTTAAAAATTCCCGAAAATTCTTTTGAAAAACCCGGGTTGTTTCATTTTCTCAAGTTTCTCTTTATAATTTTTTTTACTGTTCTCTATGTGAAAATATGCGGATAGAAGAGTTGCTGCGATTAAATTTTCTTCATCGTTCTTTTTTCTTTCGGAGTATTTACATTTCTTACTAAGGAAGTCTATAGTTGTATCTCCCGAATGGAGGTTGGAACTCTTCAGAAGGTGCTTTAGAAAGGTTATGTTTGTTCTGATACCTTTAATAACTATATTATTTAAAAAGTTATTCATATCCTTTATGGCATTCTCTCTTTTTACGGCAAAAGTGACTATTTTGCCTATATAGGGATCGTAAAGAGGGGATACTTTGCTTCCGGAATAGAGACTTGTTTTATATATATTCCTGATTGAGGAATAGCTGAAAAAATCGGTAACTTTTCCGGAAGACGGTCTGAAATTATTATCAGGTTCCTCAGCCATCAAAGAAACAAGCATAACGCAATATTTAGGTTTTACAATGTGAGTACCTTTTACATTATGAAGTGTTTCCCCTGTAGAGATTGCGAATTGTTTTTTTAGAAAATTTGCGATTATGTGAATTTCAGGAATTAGTGTGTTAATTTGAAAAGACGGATTGATTTCTAAAAAGTAAGCCTTTCCTTCCGATACTATAAATTCGGAGTAGCCTAACCCGATATAATTAAGTTCCTCTATTATCTTTTTTGTATTCTGATAAAGTGATTCTCTTATCTGTGCATTAATATTAACGGAAGGTGATTCCTGGAATATTTTTTGAAATCTTCTCTGTATGGAAGATTCAATCTCGGGAAGAAAAAGTATGTTACCTTCAAAATCTCTTATGAAAGGAATTTCAATATGGTGCCCATTTGGAAAATATTCTTCGGCAAATATTCCCTCTCTGTGTGAAATATCGGACTTTAAATATTTTTTACAAATTTCTATACCCTCTTCTTTTGAAGAAGCGGTTTTTATTCCGGATCCTCCGAGTCCGTTAACGGGTTTAATAATTATGGGAAAATTCAGTCCTTCACTGACGGATTCACAATCAAGAGTACTTCTGATAAGTTGAGAATGTTTTACAATCGGAATTCCAAGTCCGGATGCTGTTTGTTTTAACTCAATCTTGTTCCGGACAAGTTTTACAACTCTTGAGCCGGGACCAATAACTTCAATATTTTTTTCTTCACATAATTTGAAAAATTCCGGGTCTTCCGCGAGAAAACCGTATCCGGGGTGAATGTAGTCGGCATTCAATTCAAGAGTTTTCTCAATGATCGCTTCTCTGTCCATATAGCTGTCTTCTAATTTTGAGGATAGGAATTTATAACTCAAATCCGACATTTTTACAGCGAGAGAATTTGAATCTTCGGGAGAATGGAGAAGAATGGTCTCAAGTCCGATACTTTTCATTGAATCTATTGTATCCAATGCTATCACACCTCTGTTCGGAATGACAACTTTCTTTTTTTGGGAATTATTTAGCATTTCAGACTCCTTTCTTACAAGGGAATATTGCCGTGTTTTTTTCTTGGAAGTGACATTGATTTATGTTCAAGAGATTCCAATGCTTTAATAAGGAGAGGTCGTGTTTCCGTTGGAAGAATTATATCATCAACATATCCGAATCCGGCAGGTTCTTTCGGATTTGCAAATTTTTCTTTATATTCCTGAATTAATCTTTCTCTTAATGATTCGGGCTGTTCGGCGGTTGACAGATCACGGCGGAATATTACGTTTATTGCACCTTGGGGTCCCATGACTGCAATTTCCGCAGTCGGCCATGCATAAACTATATCCGCACCGAGATGTTTTGAACTCATAACGATGTAAGCACCGCCGTAAGATTTTCTTGTTATAACCGTTAATTTCGGTACGGTTGCTTCGGAATAGGCGTAAAGTAGTTTTGCTCCGTGTTTTATTATTCCAAGCTGTTCCTGATCTTTTCCGGGTAAAAAACCGGGGACATCAACGAGACTGATCAAAGGAATATTGAAAGCATCACAAAATCTTATAAACCTTGCTCCTTTAAGAGAGGCGTTTACATCAAGTGTTCCGGCAAAGACTGCAGGATTGTTTGCAATTATCCCGACTGTTTTCCCGTCCAATTTTGAAAATCCTACAATTAGATTTTGGGCAAAATTCTTATGAACTTCAAAAAATTTACCGTTATCGACAATAAGTTTAATAAGTTCTTTAACATCGTAAGGTTTATTCGGATTTGCGGGAACTATCTCATTCAGCTTATCTTCCATTCTGTCAAAAGGGTCATCTGTCATTTCAACAGGAGGCATTTCGAGGTTAGAGGAGGGGAGATAACTTAATAATTCTTTAACCATATCAAGTGTGTTTTTTTCATCGCTGCCTACAAAATGTGTCACACCGGAAATTGAAGAATGACTCTCCGCACCGCCAAGATCATCAAATGTTACCTCTTCCTTATTAACAGCTTTAATAACTTCAGGACCTGTAACAAACAGATGACTTGTCTTATCAACCTGAAAAATAAAATCGGTTATTCCCGGAGAGTAAACAGCTCCTCCGGCACAAGGTCCCATTATCACCGATATTTGAGGAATTACACCGGAAGACATTGTGTTTCTGAAAAAAATATCTCCATATCCTGCAAGACTGCTTATTCCTTCCTGGATTCTGGCTCCGCCTGAGTCATTAATACCGATAATGGGGGCTCCGGCTTTCATCGCAAGGTCCATTACATTGACAATTTTTTTTGCATGCATCTCTCCGAGAGAGCCACCGAGAACTGTGAAGTCCTGTGAGTATATATAAACTATCCTGTCATTTACCTTACCGAATCCTGTTATAACACCGTCACCTAAAAATTTCTTTTTATCCAATCCGAAATTTGATGATCTGTGTTGAACAAAACCTTGAAGTTCAACAAAGGTTCCGGGATCAAAAAAATAGTCTATTCTCTCGGCTGCCGTCATTTTACCTTGAGAGTGCCTTTTTTTTATCCTCTCTTCTCCGCCTGCTGCATCTTTAATGTCTCTGAGTTTTTTTAATTCTTTAATTTTATTCTTCATATTTCATCCTGAAAAAATTATGTCAATTTTAACCACAAAAAAGCTAAAATGCAAATTTGTTAAAATAGGAGTATATAGAATTTTAAAATAAACACACATAATATAACCGGTGAATCGGCATGATTTTTCGTCATTTCTATTTCAAAGATTCAAAAAGTAGAGAGATTTAAAAATAAAAAATAAAAAAAGCTCTATATTGTTGACATTTTAACATAGCTGAATTATATTAATGCTGATGAGTGATTTTGAATTTTTTATTAATGTCTATGTAATGCAGTGTAATGCAGTTTCAAAACCCAATAGATTAGGAATAATTAAGTTTACGGGAGATTGGAAATGCAGATAAAAATGAGATTGCTTTTTCTTAAAAAAAACAGATAAAAATAGGAGGATATATGAAGAAAAAAAAAGATGTTCTGATTTTACTGCCTTTTGTTTTGTTTTTATTTACATTCTTCACTTATTCTTCTTCCGGTTATGTCGGCGACAAAACCTGTTTGGAATGCCATGATGATATGGTGAAAAATTTCAATAAGAATATTCACTCCAGATTAAAGAAATCTGAATTGAAAGGTCTTAGAAAAGGTTGTGAATCGTGTCATGGTCCGGGGGAGGATCATGCGGAAGAGGGAGATAAGACAAAGATCTTTTCATTCGGAAAAGATAATATGGGAGCTTCATCAAAAGCATGTTTGAGTTGTCACAAGAGTCTTAGAAGTTCGGATTGGAATTTAAGCGATCATTCGATGAATGAAGTCGGATGTACGGTCTGCCATCCTATACATAAAGGAAAAGAAGTTGTAAAGGAGGATCCATATCTCTGTATGAGTTGTCATAAGGATATAATGATTAAGTCTATGTACCCTTCGCATCATCCTCTTAAAGAGGGAAAAATGAAATGCTCAAGCTGTCATCAACATCATGGATCGTTAGTTAAAAATCTTAAAACAAATGAAAGGTTAAACGATCTCTGCTATTCCTGTCATGCTGATAAGAGAGGTCCGTTTGTATTTGAACATGCTCCGGTAACCGAAGACTGTTTATCCTGCCATAATCCGCACGGAACAGTCGCAAATAATCTTCTAAAGCAGAGTGAACCTTTTCTGTGTCTGCAATGCCATGAATCACATCTTCATGCGGGACGTGTGGGAATGACCACATCGAAAATATTACCGAGTACAAAAGAATTTTCTATGAATCCTCATGGAACAGAAGGTTGGAGAAGAGCATTCTTGACAAAATGTACACAGTGCCATTTTAAGATTCACGGAACAGATAATCCTTCCCAGACCGTTTCAGGACAGGGCAAGGGATTGATACGTTAGGAGGCGATCAGATGAAAAAATTAATAATAGTAATAATTATTACAACTCTTATTCTGTTGTTACCTCTATCCGGAGAATCCAAGAAAGCTGAAAAAGTTAAAAAAGATGACAATAGTGAAATTAAAGCTCAAGTGGGTGTTATCGTATTCGGCAAGAACGGAGCTACTGTTAAAGCGAAAGAGTATTGTCCGGTAGATGATGGTGTCCGCCCTTTTGTAAAAATAAATATAAGAGGCAATAAGGGTTCAACTTTTTTTAATATATTATCCGGATTTAACGGAGATCTCAGAGATCAGAAACAGTTTATTGATTTAGATTTTGACAGAACGTTAAGGCAAACCATATCTTTTGATTCACTATATCACAGACTTGATCATGATCCTTTGACAAACATTGATACGATCAGTACTGCAAGATCTGCTGCAACTGCAGAAGATTTTAATCCGAAAGATCAATACCATGTGACGAGAAGTGAATTAAAGAGTTCAACAACTTTAAGACTTCCTGTTTTTTCAGGGATGAAGGTGTATATAAAATACAGAAATGAACATAGAAGCGGAATGTACCAGGCGAGAACTCTAAGCAAATGTTCTTCCTGTCATATTGTTGCTAAATCAAGATCAATAAACAATATAAACAGAGATGTTAAGTTAGGTACAAATCTTAGGATCGGGAAAGCAAATATTGATTATTCATATACGAATAATAAATTTTATGAAAAAAAGAGTGCTCCTCAAAACCATTATCTGAAAGTTGAACATCCTGAAAAACTGGTTCCTGTTTTTACATCGAGAATTTCGGTCGGAAATGATGTAGATCTTCCTTTTGACATGATTCCCGAAAGTACTAAAAACACTCATAATTTAAGTGCTTCGGTTCCATTAAACGATACGAATAATTTTTCTGCGAGATATATAAGTTCCAGAGTTGAAAATCTTACTTCCAATCTTAAATGGGATTCAAATTCAGTTTCAGGAAGTTACTCTATGAAGTTTGGGAAAAAGGGATTTATAAATGCCATCGCCTCATATTATAGAATTAAGAATGACTCTATCTTTATTGATATAAATGAACCTCTTGATGTGGCGGGACCGAATGTCGGAAAAACTTATGCTGAAGTATTGGGACTTGATTCTTTTGATTATACAAGATTTTCTTCTTTATCCAGGAAAGTAATCGATTTCAGAACGAATTTTCTCTATAAATTTTCAAAAAAATTCAAGGTTAAACTCGGATATGAATTTGAAAATATCGAAAGAGATAGTTTTGAAGTAACAAAAACAGTAAGTAATACATTTAAAGGAAAATTTACATTCAAACCTGCTAAAAAGATTAAATTTGTTTTTGACGGTAAGATCATTAAAGCTACCGATCCCTTTGCAAATTTATTTGCAGGTGTTGCACCGGCTGTTCAGGAATATGCGACGGGCTCTCCCCTTGCGGCAAATTCGGTACAATTCTATACATGGCATACAAAGAGACGTGCCACTATGACAAACTATCCTGAAAATGTAACAGAATTAAAAGGAAGAGTCCATTGGGGTCCCTCTTCCAAATTTGCATTAAATGCAAATTTTCTTTACAACAAAGAAAAAAATGATAATCTTGTAATTACAGGAGCAAGCTGGGATAGAAATATGTTCCAGTGGGGGGTTGATATGTGGGCTTCCATAAGTACTAAGTTTCCGATATCTTTCTCCTATTATGACTATCAAAACAGATATAGCACTTTGTTTGCCGTTCCGGTAATTGAGGGTTGCGGAGCCGGAATAATCGGGGGAATGACGGGAACATTGACAGATATGATGGATCTTGATATCAGGACACAGAGTGTACTTCTCAATTTTAATTACTGGGCAGGAGATAAATTCACTCTCTTTGCAAACTTTAATTATAATAAGTCATCATCATTGATCAAAGAACTTTCACTTGATGCCTCTCAGGTCTCTCATCTGCCCGGATCCGGAGGAACTGCACTGAACTTTGATAATTTCGGAGGTATTGCGGACTATTCTGAATTGAATATGAAGCAGATAGTCGGACAGTTGGGAGCTAATATTGCATTGTCAAAGAAATGGTGGTTAAACGGGTCCGTTTATTACTATTTTTATGATGATATAGCCGAATATCTTTTCACTGATACGGCAGGAAAGAGCTACTCTTTCTATATAGGAGTTACCTGGAAGAATATCTGATAAATATTAGTAAAGATATGAAAGGGAGACTTTTTCGGTCTCCCTTTTTTTTTTACTTTGAAAGTTCTGTTTCAATTATTTTTACTATTTTAGGACTTTTCGGTTTTGTACGTGAGCGAAATCTTGCAACAGTTTTTCCGTTCTTTCCTATAATAAATTTTTCAAAATTCCATCGGATTTTTCCGGAAAAACCGGGGTTAGTCTTTTTCCCTGTCAGAAATCTATACAAAGGGTGGATCTTTTTTCCTCTGACCGATATTTTTGAGAACATAGGAAATGTTACTCCATAGTTAAGTGAACAAAATTCTTTTATCTCTTTATCGCTTCCAGGTTCCTGCCTTAAAAAATTATTAGCGGGAAATCCAAGTATTACAAATCCTTTATCCTTGTATTCAAGATATACTTTCTGTAATCCCTTATATTGTTTTGTAAAACCGCATTTACTTGCAACATTGACTATCAAGATCACTTTACCTTTGAAATCAGATAGAGATATGTCATTACCGTCAATATTTTTCATTGTAAAATCAAATATTGAATTATCCGAATTAACTGTTTCTTCCGCAAACATCACTCCTCCTGAAAAATTTATAAATAAAAATGTTAATATTATGAATATTTTAAGTTTCATTTTTTCTCCTTTCCGCTATTATGCTACAATTCTTATGAAACCACAAGGGTTATATTAAAAGATTATTTATTAAATCAATAGATATACTTAGGAAAGACTATTGATTTGAAAAGATTTATTGCATACGTGTCGGTCATTCCGGCAATAAAATCGATGATCCTTCTCTCGATATTGTCTTCTTCGGGATAAGTGTTGATGTACTCTTCCGGATTTTTGTTGACATGTTCATAGATTGCAAGAAGGATATGCTCGGTTTTTCCCCTCTCTCTGTTGAAATCCTTTCTGAGGTAAACCGAGTCAAAGAGAAATTTTCTTAAATTTATAAGCTGTTCGTATATTTCAGGAGATATTGCAATATATTCAAGGTTGGATTCCAGAGTTTTTCTTATTATATCAACCACAAAAGTATCTATTCTTTTTGCATATGTGGTTCCTAATATTTTAACCGAGATTTCAGGGATTGATTCTTGGGTGATAAGACCTGCTCTTATGGAATCATCAAGGTCGTGATTAACATAAGCTATGATATCGGAAATTCTTACGATCTGACCTTCCAGTGTTTTGGGCATTTTGTCCGGGTCATTTGAAAGTATCTCTCCAATGCCCTTGGAGTGTTTTAAAATTCCGTCTTTTACTTCCTCTGTAAGGTTAAGCCCTTTACCGCTGTATTCAAGTTTATCAACCACCCTGAGACTATGTTCATAATGTCTGAATCTGATATCGGAAAGAGAGTCGAGAATCTTTTCACCCATATGTCCGAATGGAGTATGCCCGAGATCATGACCCAAAGCTATTGCCTCTGTCAGGTCCTCATTCAAATTCAAAGCTTTTGATATTGTTCTTGCGATCTGGCTGACCTCAAGTGTATGTGTTAATCTTGTCCTGAAATGATCACCTTCGGGAGCTATAAAAACCTGAGTTTTGTGCTTTAACCTTCTGAAAGATTTTGAATGTAAAATCCTGTCTCTGTCTCTTTGGAATTCCGTTCTTACGGGGGATGGTTCTTCTGATCTTATCCGTGTTGAATTGATGCTCTTTGATGCATTTGAATGAAGTTGTTCTTCTCTTTTTAGAAGCTCTTTGTAAATATTCATTAATTGTTTTTTACATTAAACGATCCGGAGTGTCAACCGAATTCAACTAAATATAGGAGTTTTTATTTTTCCTCTATTTTCTCCACAACTATAGACATTTTTGTGACAAGAGCTGCAATAGCTCCGACTGCGGCAAGGACAGGAGCGATAGCTGCTCCGACAACTCCGAGAGTCAAAGGTATTTCAATAATACTCTGTTCCTGTTCGTTTTTTATTATTATACGCCGAATATTTCCTTCATGAATAAGTTCCTTTATCTTATCAATCAGTTCACTGCCGTTTAAAATAAATTCCTCTTTACGTGAATTACTATTTTTTTTTGTCAATTTACCCTCCTTCCTTTATCTGTTATACGAAAATAACTTTAATGAGTTCCGAAAAAAAGGAGTTCACAAGTTAGCAGAAATCAGAAGCAAGAAGTCGGGAGTCAGCCGGAGTTCACATTACTAAGAGATAAAATATCAGCAAATTCCGAAGAAACAGAAAGGAGTGGCCGGGAACCGGTACATACCGAAGGTGTGTGTTCCGGAGGGAAACAGGTGATGTTTGAACCCATACGTTTTAGATGGGTGAGTTCACCTTGTTTAACACACCTGAATATGCACCCGGTCGGACACGTATTGGTTAATGAGGAAATTGATGATATTTTAGAGATTACAGAGATCACAAGATTAAAGATAAAAGTAAAAAGATAAAAGTAGTAAGTAGCAAGAAGAAGTCGGAAGAGATCAAAAGAATTTACTTAAAACTAAACACTTAAAACTCTCCTCTAACCTCTAACTCCTTACCTCTAACCAATAACAACTTCATTTTCGACTTTTCGACGATTTACCTCTTAATTAAGAATTTAGAATTCAAAATTGTGAATTAATAATTCCCCTCTTGGGGTTGATTTGCAGATTAATTCTTGACACTATCTGCTATCAATATTAAACTACAGTGTAAACTACAGTGTGAGGGATTATATGGATAAAACAAAAGATATAGATATTAATTCTAAAGAGAATGGTGATTCTTTTAAAGATCTTATGGAAGAGTTTGAGGGAAAAATCTCGGAGATAGAGATAGATGATAAAGTCAAAGGAATTGTATTGGAGCAAAAAGGAGAGTTTACATTCCTTGATCTTGGTGGACGACTCGACGGAAGGATAAAAACAGAAGATATTGAAGCAGCCGGAAATGTTTCCATTGGTGATGAAATGGAAGTCTTTGTAACCGGTGTAAGGGAAGGATTTTATTCATGCTCACTTAATGGAACGGATTCAACAGACCAAATTTCATCTGAAAGCGATTCACCGGGCTTTGAGACGGATTCGACAGTTACCGGAAAAATAACAGGTCATAACAAAGGCGGATTTGAAGTAAATGTCGGAGGCACTTCATGTTTTTCCCCATTTTCAAAAATGGACAGAGGTGCCGGTGAGAATCCTGATGAATATGTCGGGAAAGTGTTAAGATTTGTTGTTGAAGAAGTTGATGATGAAAAAAGCAGATATATTTTAAGTCGTCGGGAGATAATCAGATCCGAAAAAGATAAAAAGAAAAGAGATTTTTTAAATATGCTTGAAGAGGGGAGAGTCTATTCGGGAACCGTTAAATCAATAATGAACTATGGTGCGTTTGTAGAGGTCGGAGAGATCGAGGGACTTTTGCACATTTCCGATATTTCACACGAAAAGATAAAAAATATTGATGAAGTGTTAAAAGTAGATGATGAGATCGAAGTAGTCCTAAAAAAAGCCGACAGAGAAACCGGGAAAGTTTCGTTTTCTATGAAAGAGTTAACTCCGGAACCATGGTTGGAGTTTATCGACAAATATTCCATCGGAGATAAAATAGAGGGTACGGTTGAGACTCTTAAACCTTATGGAGCTTTTGTTAAGGTTTTTCCCGGAGTTTCAGGATTGCTTCACATTTCAAAACTGGGTACGGGAAAATTCCACAAACATCCGAAAGAGGTATTCAGGGTGGGTGATAAAGTCAATGTATGGATTGATAAAATCAGTGAAGATGATAAGAGAGTATCTCTTTCCGGAGAATCTCCTGAAACGGATTATTCTAATCAGATTAGAAAGATAAACGAAGAGTCGGAGAATGTGGGGAAAAATTCTTCATCAAGTGCATTTGGAAAAATGCTTGATAATGCTCTAAATAAGGATAAAAAATAATGCTGTTGACAATAGACATAGGAAATACTACGACAGGAGCGGCTATTTTTAATAAAGATATTATCGTGTCAAAGAATAAACTTCTGACCCCAGGAGAAATAAGTGTCCTTTTTTTGAAAAGTTTAATAAAAAAAGTATATAGAGATAAAATCGATTCAATTTCAGTCTCATCTGTTGTTCCTTTCGTAGATAATTCTTTAAAAGAGAGTGCGAAAAAATTATTCGGCACGGAGCCGGTTTTTATAGATTATTTAACACCTACAGGAGTTAAATTAAAGATTGACAATCCTTCCGAAATGGGAGCCGACAGGATTGCGGATTATATGGGAGCGTTAAGTCTCGTTCCGCCTCCTTTGATAATACTCGATTCCGGAACAGCAACAACATTTGATATAATAAATAAGAAATATGAATATATAGGGGGAGCAATATTTCCCGGTATAGAATTGGCAATAAAGAGTTTAGCACAGAATACGGCTAAACTTGAGATGATAAAGTTTGAGGTCCCGGAATCAATTTTCGGTACTAATACCGTAAATAGTATCAGATCCGGCATATATTTTAGTTATATCGGCGGACTCTCTTTCATGATCAATGAGTATAAGAAGAAGCTGGGTTCCGGTTGTTCCGTAATAGCAACCGGAGGTCTTTCCAGATATTTTAGAGGTAAGATAAAAGAGGTTGATATATATGAACCCGACCTTATATATTTCGGTCTGAAAAAGATATTCGAAGATTCCGTTAGAGAAAAATGATCGGTTAATGAAAAATTCCGGTAATTCAGATTATGAATTTATTGTTAAAATAATCGACTATTTTGAATCAAAGTGCAACATATCATTTTTTATAACTTCCAAAGATTTTGATGTTTTGTATAAATGGTGGGAGAAAAAAATTCCGTTGAAAACCATAGAAAAATCGATTATTGAAGTCTGCCGAAGATGGAATCTCAAAAAAAAACAAATTTACAGTTTCTCCAATTTCGAATATGAAGTGAAAAAAAACCATAAAAAAAATATGGAACTCAATGTAAATGTTCATGAGGATATTGAAATACGCTCAGTTTCGGAAAGGGTTGATGATTTTTTCAGGGATTTTCCAAAAGATCTTATGCCGATCAAAAAAATATTTGAAAATGAGGTTTCAAAGATAAAGAGAGGTTCGGGGGGAGATCTTAATAGTGTTTACTCCGAGATGGTTCTGCTGTTTAAAAATGATAATGAGCTTAAATTAAGAAAAAAAATATTTTTAAAAAATCTTATGCCGGGTCTTGTAAATCCGGAACTTGAGAAAAAGTTTGAAATAAATTATTTGAAAAAGAGGTATCGTATACCTGACTTTGAACTCCTTGTAAAATGAAAAAGAAGGGTAACAGATTAGACATTGAGCTTGTAAAAAGAGAGTTTTTCAGTTCAAGAGAGAAAGCTAAAGCTTATATTATGTCGGGAGAAGTTTTTGTTAACGGTTTCCCTGTTATTAAACCTGATAAGAGTGTACTCGAAAATGATAAAATTGAGATAAAAGAAAAAAATGTTTATGCATCGAGGGGTGCATATAAAATTGAGAAAGCATTCAATGATTTTAACTTTAATCTTTTCAACAAGAGGGCTGTTGACATAGGAATATCAAATGGAGGATTTACCGATTATATTCTTAGACAAGGAGCAAAAGATGTGCTCGGTATAGATGTAAATATAAAACAGCTTGATTATAAACTTGCAAATGATAAAAGAGTTAAGGTTCTTAAACTTAATGCGAGATTTCTTACAAAAAAACATATTGATTTTAAGCCTGATCTCATAGTTATCGATGTTTCATTTATAAGCATTTTAAAAATACTTGAACCGCTAAGATTTTTAGAGGGAGTTCCTATCGTCTCACTTGTTAAACCTCAGTTTGAAGCGGGAAGGAGAGAGGTGACAAAGGGAGGAGTAATCTCTTCGGTTGAAAAGAGTGCGGAAATAGTTATAGGTTTGAAAAAAAAACTTGAATCGATAGGTTATTCGATATTAAACTTCACAAAAGCGGGGATAAAAGGTAAAAAAGGCAATCAGGAATATTTTTTTCTTCTTGAATATGGAAACAAACAGTCAATAAGTGATAAAATCATTGAAGATGAAATTAAAATATAAAAAAATAGGATTTGTTGTAAAACCTCATAGGGATGTAAAAGATTATCTGGAGAGAAGTATTGATCTTGTAAAAAAATTTGGTGCGGAGATCGTTCTTGAAAAAATAGCATCGGAAATGGCCGGGATCAGCGGGGGTGTGGAGAGAAACGATGTAGCAGGTTTGACTGATCTGATAGTTTTGATAGGTGGTGACGGAACATTTCTTTCCATAGCGGAGTCTGCCGTAATCAACAATGTTCCTATCGCAGGATTTAATCTGGGGACATTGGGATTTCTTACCGAATTAAAAAAGGAAAATCTGGATAAAGAGATGAAGGATCTTCTTGAGGGTCGGCTTTTACTTTCGGAAAGAAAGTTGATAAGGACTGATTTTAATTCAAAAAGTTTCTTGTCTCTAAATGATGTGGTTATCAGCAAAGGTGATATTGCAAGGATCATTAAATTTGATATTGATATCAACGGAGATAGAGTGACAACTCTCCGTGCCGACGGTTTGATAATTTCTACACCGACCGGATCAACCGCTTATTCTCTTTCCGCCGGAGGTCCGATTCTTGATCCCAATGTAAACGGACTTGTAGTAACTCCCATCTGCCCTCATTCACTAACCCTTAGACCTTTTGTTATTTCAGATTCATCTGTTGTTAAGGTCACTTTGGATCGCGGTATTGAAAATGTGTTTATAACCATAGACGGACAGACCGTGATACCGATAGAGGGGGGAGATTATTTTATAGCAAGAACATTTGAAAAAAAATTAAAAATGATAATTTCAAAAGATCTCAATTATTTCACTCTTCTAAGTGAAAAACTGAATTGGGGAATATAGACCATGCTTCAGGTATGGGTGAAATTTTTCTTTTTACTATCACTTATTTTTTATTTCGGTACAAAAATAACCGAAAGTGCCGATGTAATAGCGGAAAAAAAAGGCTGGGGAAGAGCTTTCATGGGGGTTATTTTTATATCCATGATCACATCTTTTCCGGAACTTTTTACGGGCATATCTGCTGCAACGATTGTTAATTCACCTGATATTTCAATTGGCGAGATTGTAGGATCCTGTATCTTCAATATGTTAATTATTGGAATTATCGGGGTCTATTTTAAGAAAGAGAGAGTTTTTACAATTAAAAATTCACATGAAAGACTCCCTATCATTTTCAGTCTGATGTTAATGATCTTTCTTACACTGGCAATCTTTCTGAAATTGAATATACAGATATTTAATTTCGGAATATCAACTTTTTTAATATTTCTTATTTATATTGTCGTTATTTATTTCATTTTCAAGAACCGGAAATCAGAAAAAGAAGTTCTGAAATATAAAGATAGAGTTTTAAAAAAGGAAGTAAGATTTTTTCTGATTTCAGCATTAATAATAATTTCCGTTGGAATCTATCTTCCTGTAGTAGGAAAAGAACTTGCACTTGTAATGGGGTGGAAAGATTCTTTTGTCGGTGCTGTTTTTCTTGCATTTGTAACATCATTTCCAGAACTGATAGTATCATTTGCCTCAGTTAAACTGGGAGCATTTGATATGCTTCTGGGAAATATTGCGGGAAGCAATCTTTTTAACCTTGCTATTGTATTTATTATTGACCTGTTCTATTTAAAAGGTAATTTGATAAATGATGTGAAGGACGGACAGATAGCATATTTGGGTATCATTGCTATATTAATGAGTATTCTTATCCTATTCGGTTCACATATAAGGAAAAAAAGCGTTAATAAAAGAAGGTATTTTCCATTAAATCCGATTTTATTAATTTTATTATACTTATTTAGTCTTATTATTATTTTTAAATAAAATAGAAATATGATAAATTATTTACGCGAGGGAAAAAATGAGTAAGAGAATATTATTAATTATTATTATATTGCTTTTTGTATTATCTCCGGTTTATTTGCAAGGTTCATCTGATTTTGAAAGAGGGATAGCATACCTTCTTCTAAAGGATCCTTCATATTCAGGAACATTTTTTTCCAACTATTTTAATAAAAATTATAATCCTATTGTTAAAAGCGGTTTTGCTTTTTTACTCAACGGGAAGTATAACGATGCAAAAAAGGAGTTTAATCGTTATCTCAATATGAATTTTCGTTCGACAGAAGCACTTGTCGGTATTTCAATTGCGGTTTCGGATATGAAACAATCAACTTCAATCGAAAACCTAAAAAAATGTATTAAACTTGACAAGAGATTTTCCGCTGCCTATGCCTGTCTCGGATATGAATATCAGAAAAGGGATAATTTTCCTTCCGCTGAAAAGTATTATCTTCTTGCTTTTCAATATGGAAAAATTTCCGAATTTAAAATTTTGCTCGGTGATTTTTACCTTAAAGTCGAAAATCCGGGAAAAACCGTTGAATTGATAAGTGCGGATGTGGACCTTTCTCCCGATAACTTTCAGATAAATTTTTTAATGGCAAAAGCTCTGTTTAAAATGAATCGAATTTCGGAAATGACTAAATATATTAATATTTGTCTTGAATTAAACGGAAACAGAAAGGATGTCAGGCAGCTATATGCCGGATACCTTTATAAAAGAGGAAAATACAGTCAGGCAAAAAGTGTATTAAAGAGTTTTAAATTTATGAAAAAGTTTGATAAAGAATACATAAAACTCTATGCCAAAACTCTTATAAAAACCGGAGATAAAAAGGCAAAGGAGTTGCTCTATAAACTTTTTTCGAAATGTCCATGGGATAGTGAAGTTAATTATCTTTTGGGACAATACTATTTAAAGAATAAAAATGAAAAAAGTAATATTCAAAACTGGATATTCAGGGCAATTCTCAGTGGTAATAACTTATCTAAATTAAGGGAGATATTCTCTGAAAATTACATCTATCCTCAAATAAAAAGAATTGGTTTTTTTAAAGCTCTTAATCTTTTCTGGCTTGATAATTCAACAATTGCCATTTCCGCTCAGATGCGAAGCGGAGAAAATGAGAGAGTGTTTCTCATTGATGCAAATTCAAAAAGAGTAATTAACAGTTTTTCCTTTAAAGGAAAATACAAAGGTATGTTTTTATCAGGTGCAAGAGATAAAATTGTTGTTATTTCATCTGTAACGGGTGGTGTATTTGCATATTCAATTATGAAAAAAGGGAAAGGATGGATTTTTCAAAAATTGAATTACAGAGTGTTACCCCTTAAAGATGCAAAGGTAGGTTTTAATGCTTCAGGCTCACTTGCCTATATCGTCGAGGGAAATATCGATAAACTCTCTTTTGAATCTCCTTTTTCAAATGTGAATCGTTTCGGACAGAAGTTCCCTGTTTATCCGAATTTTAATTTTAAAGTCTATAAATATAATTTTATGAGGAGTAGATTATCATATGTTAATGATATTTCAGAAGTGGAAAAGATCCCTTGTCTCTCTGTAAAAAAGTATTTTATGGTTTTAAATGCATATAATACTACCGGAGAAGTAAGCAAATTAATTGAGCAGGGAAAAGCTCTTGATGTGATATCATCCAAACTTGTAAAGATTATTTTTTCTGAAAATATGGATAGTTTTGCAATATATCTTGCGGATCTGAAAAATGCATTTCAAGCTGTTATTTTTAATAGTGATACGGGTGAAATAATAAAAGTAGATGAGACAATGTTTTTGGATAAAGGAAGATTTGCAGAACTGTCGGTCTTGAAATTTGATTCAGTTAAAAAAAGATTTATCTTTAGTACCAGAGATAAGAGAAAAAATCTGATTATTTTTAACTATAAATCAAAATTATACAGAACCGTTGCCGAACATTATTTCAGCGGGTGTTTTAACAAAGATTCCAAATATGTGTATATACTGACGGAAAGGGATAAAAAATATTCATTTACCGAAACTATTTTTCAGGTTGTAAAGATTGATCCTTTCTGGATTGACGAACTGTCTGCAAGAAGAGACATCAGCAAAATTGAAGATTGTGGTGACTTAATGAATATCAAAGTACTGACAAACTCGGGAGAGATGCTTTCTTTGGATTATAAAAATGAATTTTCCTACCTTTCTCCTTCCTATGAAGGAACGATCCACGGCTATTCTCCAGACAAAAAAAAAGTTGCAATGTTCAATAACGGTTATCTATACTTTTTTAATAATTATAAAATATGGGAAAAGTCACAGAATTTAAAAAAGTAAATCTATTTTCCGGTGTGATTTTCAGATATCCTGAAGATTTGGAAGAGGTTGAATCTAAATTATCCGATTTTTTTACAGAAATAGATTTTTCATCCGATACTTTTGATTTCACTTTTACGGATTATTATTTTTCCGAGATGGGGTCACCTCTCTATAGAAAATTTTTATCGTTTTCAAAACTGATATCACCTCTAAAACTTCCGGATATTAAAAATATCACAAATGAAATTGAACTGGAATTTTCAAATGATGGAAGAAGGAGAGTAAATCTTGACCCCGGATATCTTTCCGATGCAAATGTAATAATTGCAACCACAAAGAATCACTACCACAGGATACCGCTTGCAAATGGGATATATGCACATATGGAATACATATTTAAAAATAAGAAAATACATTTTATGGAATGGACATATCCGGATTTTAGATCCGATAACTATGTAAGATTTTTTAATAAACTTATGACGATATATAAGGGGAAACTTAAAAAAAGCAGAGGTTAGTTGTCGGTAAAAATATATTTTAATTAAACTAAATTGACATTTATGAAATCTGATGATATTTTACTCCTTAAGGAATGAAAATGGATGAAAAAGTAAAAGCAAAAGTAATGGATGAAAAAAAGATGAAAAGGTCATTTTCAAGAATGGCAATGGAAATTCTTGAGAAAAACAGAGATATCGACAATCTGGTCCTGATCGGAATTCAGAAGAAAGGCGTATATGTTGCCGAAAGGATTAAGAAACTTATTAAAGAGATTGAAGGAGTTGATCTTCCTTTAGGGATTCTTGATATTACTCTTTTTAGAGATGATCTTCACAAACATGAACATAAGCCGGCGATACAGAAGACCGAGATTAAGTTTACAGTGGAAGATAAAGATATCATTTTGATTGATGATGTGCTTTTTACGGGAAGGACAATTAGAGCTGCAATGGATTCGATATTTGAATTAGGACGCCCTTCAACGATACAGCTTGCTGTTTTTATTGACAGAGGACACAGGGAACTTCCGATTAATCCGGATTTCAAAGGAAAATATCTTCCTACATCAAGAAGAGAAAGGATAAATGTAATGCTTAAAGAGACAGAGGAAGTTGATCAGGTTCTTATAATGGAGCCTTCGAGGTTTTAGATGAGCAAATATCAATTTAAGAAAAATCATCTTCTCGGTATTGAAAATCTGGATCCGGAAGATATTGATTTGATCCTTGAAACAGCCGAATCGTTTGTTGAAGTGTCAACAAGAAATATTAAGAAGGTTCCGGCACTTAAGGGAAAAACCGTTGTAAATCTTTTTTTTGAAAATTCAACAAGAACGAGAAGTTCTTTTGAGATTGCAGCTAAAAGATTAAGTGCCGATCTGATAAACTTCAATTCATCGGTTTCAAGTTTGAAAAAGGGGGAGTCTCTGAAAGACACTGTTCTTACCTTAGAAGCAATGAACCCGAATATTATCGTAATAAGACATTCGGCATCGGGTTCTCCTTATTACCTTACGACCTTTGCGAAATCTTCTATTGTTAATGCAGGCGATGGATTTCATGAACATCCGACACAGGCACTTCTCGATGCTTTAACAATAAAACAGGTGTTCGGAACGATAAGAGGGCTTAAAATAACTATAGTAGGTGATATTTTACATTCCAGAGTTGCAAGATCTAATATATTCTTGCATAAAAAAATGGGTAATGATGTCTCTGTTGTAGGTCCTCCCTCCCTCGTTCCCGAAGAGTTTGAGAAGATGGGTGCAAAAGTTCATTATAATCTTAAAAACGGAATTAAGAATTCAGATATAATTATGATGCTGAGAGTACAGGGTGAAAGAGGAGCCGGGAGGTATTTCCCTTCCGTAAGAGAATACAGGAATTATTTTGCAATAACAAAAGAGTTGGCGTCCTATGCAAAAAAATCTTTTATATTAATGCATCCCGGTCCGATAAACAGAGATGTTGAAATAGATACAAGTCTTGCGGATTCGGATAAATCAGTAATCTTGCAACAGGTAACAAATGGGATTGCCGTAAGAATGGCTGTTCTGTTTTTATTAAAAGGAGCAATGAATGAGTCTGTTGATCAAAAACGGCCGGGTAATTGATCCGGAGAGTAATTTTAACGATATTGCAGATGTATTGGTTGATAACGGAAAGATAATATCAGTCGGGAAAAATATTAAACGGAAAAGTGAGAAAACAATAGATGCGAATGGATTAATAGTTTCTCCGGGATTTATAGATATGCATGTACATCTCCGTGAGCCGGGAGAAGAGAATAAAGAGACTATCGAGACCGGAATTAAAGCTGCCGAACATGGAGGCTTTACTTCAATAGCATGTATGCCCAACACATATCCCGTAAATGATAACAGATCGGTAACCGAATACATTATCGCAAGAGCTCATGAATTTAATTCTGTAAATGTTTTTCCGATTGCGTCTATTTCCAAAGGACTTAACGGAGAATATCTTTCGGAAATGGGAGATCTTGTTAACGGCGGAGCCAGAGGTTTTTCCGATGACGGGAAATGTGTTATGAAAGCAGATCTGATAAGAAAAGCTCTTGAATATTCAAAAATGTTCGATGTACCTATAATAGAACATCCTGAAGATCACTCTATTTCAGAAGAAGGGCAGGTTAACGAAGGGATCATATCTTATAAATACGGATTGAGAGGTATATTAAATGCTGCTGAAGAGGTGATCGTCTCAAGGGATATAATACTTCAGGAGAGAATAAGATCTAAACTTCATCTGACTCATATCTCAACAAAAGGTTCGGTTGATATAATTAAAAATGCAAAGAAAAGGGGAGTTAAAGTAACTGCTGATGCTACGCCGCACCATATTTTATTAACCGATGAAAATATAACAAAATTTGATCCTGCATATAAAATGAAACCCCCTTTAAGAAGTGAAGAGGACAGGCTTGGTTTAATTGAAGGAATTAAAGACGGAACAATTGATGTTATTGCATCGGATCATGCTCCACATACAGCTGATGAAAAGGACAAAGAATTTGAATATGCCCCTTTCGGAGTTATCGGTCTTGAGACATCTTTCCCGGTAATTTACGATAGGCTTGTCAGAACAGGTATTATTACCGTAGAGAGAATGGTTGAATTATTTTCGGTAAACCCGGCAAAAGTTTTGGGGTTAAGCAAAAGGGGTTCTCTTAAAACAGATAATATTGCCGATATTACTATCTTTGATCCTGAAAAAAAATTTGAGATAAGAGTCGAGGATTTTTATTCAAAGGCCAGCAATTCGCCATTTATAGGTTGGAAAGGAAAGGGGCAAATTGCCTATACAATAGTTAAAGGTATAGTGGTCTTTAAATCCTGAATAACTCGGATATCTCTACCTTAAAAAGCTTTTCTCTCTTTTTTCTTTCACTTATTTTAAATTCATCGGAAATATGTGATCCGGCAACCCATAACGGCTTCCCGTTTACATCGGTTACAAGCGGAGCAAGTTTTACCAATTCCTCCGGAAGTCCGCTCTCTTTAATCATCTCAAAAACGGGCTGGAAAAATTTAGAATTAATCTTTTTGTATCTGTCTTCTTTTTGAGGTGATCTTATTATAAGTGGAAAAGAGATATCCCTTAATGAGAATGTTGCCGATTTTTTATCCGCAACCCTTTTGAAAGAGTCTGACTCTGAAAATATTAAGCTTTTCCCAATCTCAGGGATATTTAATTTTTCCGCTCCCTTAACAAAATATTCATAGTCGCTAATCTCAATATCCGAAGGATATATAAAACCTTTCTTAATCATAAGTTTTATCCCCGGCAACGATATACCTCCCTCTCCGACAATTCGTCTTTTAAAAGCATCAATGTGGTTGAAAGTGATATTAAAAAGGTTTCCTTTTATTATTCTTATATATTCTCGTAAAATATGATTTTGAATTGCCGGATGTTCATTTAAAACTGCAGAGGCAGGAAGAATTACATTTAATTGAATACTGTTTTTTAAAACTATTTCAGATTTTTCCTTAAAATAGTTGTTTTCCGTTCTTAGAATACCCGAAGTTATTAAAATATGATCCTCTAATTTCGGCTCAATATCTTTAAGCTTTGGAATTATTGTTTTTCTTATTCTGTTTCTGAGAAAATCAGTATTATCATTTGATGAATCTTTGTAGTATTTTATTCTATTTCTATCTAAAAAACTTAAAATATCTTCTTCTGAAAAAAAAAGAAGAGGTCTTATTATGTTAGAGTTTTTTTGTTCAAAGATAGAACTTAAACCTAATGATCCGGTTCCTCTTAATAGTTTCATGATGAATGTTTCAGTAAGGTCGGATTTTGAATGTGCGGTTGCAATTATTGATCTGTCATAATTTTTTGAAACTCTGTTTAAAAAATCATATCTTGTAATGGAGGCTGCAGACTCCAGATTAATTTTGTTTTTTGCTGAGATTGACGGGACATCTTGGTTTTCCGTTACAAGTTGGATCTTTAGTTTCCTGCAGAAATTTTTAACATAAGTTTCTTCTTCTTTAAAATCGGTTCTTATATTATGATTTAGATATGCGGCTATCAGGTTGAATTTTATCTCTTTTTTTAATTCATTTAAAAGAATCAAAAGAGCTGTGGAATCTTTACCGCCCGAAAATCCGAGAATAACGGTATCTATATCTTTTATGAGTTCTTTCTTTCTTATGTTATTGAGAAATTCAGGGAAAATTTGATCCATATCTTTTGCAACCTCTTTACTGTTGAAAAATATTAAAACCTTAATATAACCGGAAAGAAAAAAATAGCGGTGGAGGGACTTGAACCCACGACATATCGGATATGAGCCGACTGCTCTACCGGCTGAGCTACACCGCCGTTTTTCTGAATTATATTAGAATTAGCCTTATTAATCAAGAGTTGTTTTTGTCTAAAATTTGTTTATGGTAAAAAACTATTATTTTAGAGATTAAAAGAAATGAATGGTTCAAATCTTGAATTTACCGTTAATAAGTTATACAATAATAACCTCTTGAAAAGGAGAGGTGTCCGAGTGGCTTAAGGAGCACGCTTGGAAAGCGTGTGTGCTGGAAACGGTACCGTGGGTTCAAATCCCACCCTCTCCGAATTTAAGTTTTTAAAATGTATGGGATGATATCCCTGATTGATGTATTATTATTTAAGTAGAAAAACGGGTTCGGGAGCCTTGCAATACGGAGGTGTGAACTTTGTCAGGACCGAAAGGTAGCAGCAATAAGCTCTTTCCTGTATGTGTGAGGATTTCCCGGACCTTTAAAAAAAAATGTATTTAGCCTTAGCAAGAAAGTATAGACCGCAAAAGTTTGCAGAACTGATAGGACAACCTCATATTACAAAAACTTTGCAAAATGCTCTTTCCATGAACAAGCTTTATCCCTCTCTGATTTTTTCTGGAATGAAGGGAGTTGGGAAAACTTCAGCAGCAAGGATTCTTGCCAAAGCTTTAAATTGTGAAAAAGGACCGGGAATAGAACCATGTAACGAATGTACAACTTGTAAAGAGATAACCGAGGATAAGTCTCCGGATTATATTGAGATTGACGGAGCTTCCAATAATGGTGTCGAAGAGGTAAGAAATTTAAGAGAAAAAGTAAAATATAAACCTTTTAAGAACAGATTCAGAGTGGTTGTAATCGATGAAGTTCATATGCTTTCCAATTCCGCATGGAATGCTTTGTTAAAAACGGTGGAAGAACCGCCGGAACATACCTATTTTATAATGGCAACTACGGATTTTCATAAAATTCCGGCAACGATCGTATCGAGATGTCAACATTTTGAATTTAAAAGAATTCCTGCTGAGATTATTGTTAAGCTACTTTCCAAAATTAGTAAAAAAGAGAACATTACGGTTTCAGATTATTCTCTTTTTCTCATTGCCAAAGCTTCGGAGGGGAGTCTTCGTGATGCGAAAAAGATACTTGACCAGACAATTGCAATTTCAGGCGGAACTATAGAAGAGAGGGATATAATTGATATTTTGGGAGTAATAGAAGAGGAGATTTTTATAACTCTTACTCAGTCGTTCTTATCTCAGGATAGAAAGAGAATAATCGAATTGATCAATGAACTTGCCGAAAGAGGTATAGATAACAGATTTTTTTATAATGAATTTATTAAATTCCTAAGAAATTTAATAGTATTAAAATCGGAAATAAAGAGTGAAAAACTTATTAATTTGAATCCGGAAAATATTCCAAAGCTGAAAAAAATAGTTAAGGATATTAAAGAGACCGAACTGCTGAGATATTTTAATGCAGTCAAAGATTTGGAGATCACTATTAAAAATACGGAAAATCCGAGAATAATTCTTGAATATATGTTTCTTAAGTTATCTTTTTTCCCGAAATTAAGAGATATAGAAACCGTAATAAATGATTTTAAGAATAGAAGGGATTCAGATGTTTTAAAACCCTTTTCAAAAGCACAGATGAATAGGATAAGTCCGGATAGCAGATCGGAGGCGAAAAGGGAGAACGATAAGACAGATTCTTTATCAAAAAAAAATAATATTGAGAAGGAGTCTGAGAAAAGTTCGGAAAATAAAAGAAAGAAAGATCCGAAATTAGATAGTCTGGCGGAAAAAATAAGAGGGAAAATTGTATCTATAGATAGTTTAAAAGGAGAATAAAATGGCTAAATTTCCAAATATTAACCAACTGATGAAAATGGCTCAGGATGTTTCCAAACAGATGGAAGATAAAATGAATTCAATTGAAGTCGAAGGAAATTCCGGTGGAGGAATGGTTAAAGTAGTTATGAACGGACATAAAAATATTTTATCTTTAAATATTGAAAAAGAGGTTGTCGATCCGGAAGATATTGATATGCTTCAGGATCTGGTTATTGCAGCAGTCAATGATGCTATTTCAAAGGTTGACGATGAGGTCAAGGGTAATATGAGCTCTGCCATTCCCGGTGGGCTCCCGGGAGGAATTCCGTTTCCGGGATTATAATTATTTAATTTTATATTATGATGTTCGGATTCACGAAACCTGTTGCAAGGCTTATTGAGGAGTTAAAGAAACTTCCCGGAATCGGTACAAAATCTGCACAGAGAATAGGTTTTTTTATTTTAAGAGCCGACAGGGAAAAAATGCTTAGACTGGCAGAATCGATTGTTGATGCCAAAGAAAATACTTTTTCATGTAAAATCTGTAATAATATTTCAGAAAATGATATATGTGAGATATGTTCCGATGAGTCACGCGATAAAAAAAAAATATGCGTTGTTGAGGAACCGTTTAACATTTTCTCTATTGAGAAAACAGGATTGTATAAAGGACAATACCATGTTCTCGGAGGAAATCTTTCACCTATTAAAGGAGTGGGACCTGATGAACTTAATATCAGTTCTTTGTTTAAGAGAGTTGAGTCCTCTGAAATTGAGGAATTGATACTTGCGTTAAGTCCTACAACCGAAGGTAATGCCACTTCTTATTTTTTGTTTGATAAATTTAGAAAATTTAATTTGAGAATTACAAGAATTGCACTTGGTATCCCTGTCGGGTCCGATCTTGATTATGTTGACTCGGTTACGATCGCAAAATCTTTTGAAGGGAGGGTGGAGTTTAAATAGATTGAATAAGGTTAGTTATATTCGATTTATATAAATATTTGTTTGCAAAATAAATAAAAAAATGTTAAATATAAGCTAATGAAAGAAAATTTTGTAATTTACAATGAAGAATATTTTCAGATTAAGAAAATTATTGAGGAGTTAAAGGGGTTTACAAATTCCGATATAGTTTTTGTTACTGATTCGGAGGGTCACTGTATTGCTTCAACGGAAGGTATGGATGATTCATATTTAAATTCAATATCTTCACTTGTAGCAGGAAGTATTGCCGCCGTTAACAGCATTGCTCAGATGCTCGAAATTAAAAATTATGAGACCGTATTATCGGAATCCAGCGAAAAAAATCTTTTTATCTCTCTGATTAACGATAAAATGGTATTAATCGTAATTTTTGCGAACAGTTCAAATCTGGGAATTGTCAGGTTAAAGGGAAAACAGGCGAATAATAAATTAAAAGATGTTTTTATCAAAATCAATGAAAAATTAAAAGAGACTTCTTTTGATTCGGATGATTCGCCTTTTGAAGGTGTTTCGGACGAAGACATTGATCAGATATTCGGAGATTAATATTGTCATTCCTCAACTATTCAACTAAAGAGATAAATTTTAAGATTGTTTATTATGGTCCCGGTTTAAGCGGTAAAACGACTAACATAAAAGAGATTTATAAAAAGATTAAAACCGATAACAAAGGAAAGCTTGTAAGCCTTGCAACCGAGACGGAGCGTACTCTGTTTTTCGATTTTTTCCCTTTAGATCTGGGTATGATAAGCGGATATAAGGTTAAATTCCATCTGTATACGGTTCCGGGGCAGATATATTACAGCAGCTCCAGAAAGTTAATTCTTAAAGGTGTGGATGGAGTTGTTTTTGTTGCGGATTCCCAAAGAGAAAGATTTGATGCCAATATTGAGAGCATTAATGATATGTTTGATAATCTTAAAGAGTACAATCTTGATTTCGATATATTGCCATACATACTTCAGTTAAATAAGAGAGATCTTCCGAATATTTCACCTATTGATGAAATGTTAACTGAATTAAGAAAAAAGGATGAGCCGGTAATAGAAGCTGTGGCACTTAAAGGGATTGGTGTTGTAGAGACTTTGAAGAGTATTTCCAAATTAATTATGAAGGATGTTAAAAAGAAGATAGGATGACCATGACGATAATCGAAAAGATATTAAGCAAACATTCGAAAGAAGAGATAAAACCGGGAAAGATTGCATGGATTGATCTTGATGTTGTTACTGCAAGAGATTTCGGCGGACCTAATGTTGTAAAAAATTTCAGAAAATTCTATGGTGATTCTCCGGTTTTTGATCCTGAAAAAGTAAAATTTACTTTTGATCTGACTGTTCCGCCGAAAACCATTCAATATGCAAATAATCAGAGATTATGCAGAGAGTTTGCTAAAGAGAAAGGCATTGAAGTTTTTGATATTGACAGAGGGGTCGGAACTCACAATCTTATCGAAAGCGGAATTGCCCAACCCGGAAAAATTGTTGTAGGAACCGATAGTCATATGAATATTCTCGGTGCTGTCAACTGTTTCGGTCAGGGAATGGGCGATGTTGATATTACTTTCGGATTTAAAAACGGGAAAACATGGTTTGAAGTTCCTGAAACCGTTAAAGTTATAGTTAAGGGAACTCCGGCGATCAGCTATAGTGCAAAAGATCTGGTTCTTGAGATTCTCGGAGTACTCGGCACGGATAAAGTACTTGGAAAGTCGGTTGAGTTTTACGGATCAACCGTTGAAGCTCTCGATCTTGAAGGGAGGATCACTTTTTTAAGTATGATAACGGAAATGGGAGGAATAATCGGATTTATTCCTTTTACCGAACAAACAATAGATGAATTAAAAGTTATTACCGGAAATGATAATATTCAGTCGGAGGTAAAAGCCGATGAGGATGCAAAATATCATTCAACAATTACGATTGACATTTCCAACATGGAATCTACGGTTGCAAAACCTCCCTTCCCTCACAATGCCATTAAGATATCCGATCTGGGTAAAATTCGGATCGATTTTGGTTTTGTAGGTTCGTGTACAAACGGAAGACTTGAAGATATGGTCAAAGTATGGGAAATATTAAGGGGAAAAAAGATTGCTTCTCATGTTAAATTATCTATTGTACCTTCAACAATGAAGGTTTACAGAGAGGCTCTTGAGAAAGGGATATTTAAAGATTTAATTGATGCAGGTGCAATAATATCAAATCCGGGATGCGGTGGTTGTGCACAGGGGCATATAGGAATGACCGGAAAAGGTGATGTTATGGTATCAACCGGGAACAGAAATTATCCGGGAAAGCAGGGAGATGGCGATACATACCTTGCTTCTCCTGAAGTTGTCGCATATTCCGTCTTAAACGGTTTTATTTCCGATAGAGAGTATTAAAGGGAAGAGAAATGAAAGATCATAAATTAAATGGAAGAATATGGGTTATAACCGATATCGACGGTCAATTGATTTCGGATATTGATACCGATCAAATTTTTCATAACGCATTTTTACATATTACGGAAATAGATCAGATGGGTATTCATGCATTTGGGAACCTTGAGAACTGGAGAAATTTTTCTTCTAAATGTTCTCCCGGTGATATAATTCTTACCGGGAAAAATTTCGGTTCCGGTTCTTCAAGACAGCAAGCTGTCGACTGTTTTAAATCACTCGGAATAGTTGCCGTTATTTCGGAATCTTTCGGAGCCATTTATAAAAGGAATGCAATAAATTCAGGATTTCCAATTATTACTTTTCCGGATGCGGAAACTATAATCTCTGAAAAAAGAATAAAAAATCTTGATGAAATAGAAATAGATATTTACTCAGGATCTTTAAAGATAAAAAGGTCGGGAGAGATTTTTCATGTAGAACCCCTTTCAAATGTTCAGAAAGATATTTTGGAAAAGGGGAGCCTTCTGTCGATATGAAGGTGTTTATTGCCTCATTTTTTGTTGATAGTATTGACTTTCAGCCTCTTTTGATGTAAAAATATGCATATTCAGGAGGATTTTTTTTATGAATAAAAATGAGCTTGCAGTTGAAATGTCTCTTCATACGGATTTGACTAAAGAACAGGTGCTGAATTATATTGATATAATGATTGATTCTATTACCGGAGAACTGAAAAAAAAAGATGGAAAATTGACTCTTGTCGGGTTTGGAACTTTAAAAACTATTATTAAAAAAAGAAAAAGAGGAAGAAACCCGAGAACCGGTGAGGAAATTATTATTCCGAAAAGGAGAAGCGTGAAATTTGTCCCCGGAAAAAATTTAAAGGAATTGGTAAAGTAGTGTTGATTGATATTGTAGAGGCGCGTAGCTCAGTTCCGGTTAGAGTGCTACCCTGACATGGTAGAGGTCGGCGGTTCGAGTCCGCCCGCGCCTATTTTAAATGAAAAATGAATAAGTTGAAAAAAGATATTGTGTTATTAAAAATTGACGGAGAGTTAAGAGACGTCTATACGGAAGTTTCGGACGATACAGATGTTATTGACATTGAGTCAACCGCACCCGAAGCTCTTGATGTTTTCAAACATTCTTGTTCTCATCTTCTTGCACAGGCAGTTACCGAACTGTATCCGGGGACGCTTTACGGAGTAGGTCCGGCTGTTGACAGCGGTTTTTATTATGATTTCCTTACATCCGAACCCTTTACTCCGGATGATCTTGAAAAGATTACAAAAAAGATGAGATTTATCGTTAAACAGAATCTTAAAATAAGAAAAGAGATATGGACAAAAAAGAGAGCTTTGGATTATTTTAATTCCATTGGTCAAAAACTTAAGGTAGAACTTATTAATGAAAAAGTTGAAGGAGATGAAGTTTCGGTCTATGTTCAGGGAGATTTTATTGACCTATGCAGAGGTCCTCATCTGCCGTCTACCGGTTTTTTAAAGAATTTTAAGCTTTTATCAATAGCTGCTTCCTATTGGAAAGGTGATGAAAAAAACAGTTCAATGCAAAGAATTTACGGTTGTGTTTTTCCAAATCACGAACAACTTGAAGAACATCTGAATCTTTTAAAAGAGGCTGCGAGAAGGGATCACAGAAAATTAGGAAAAGAGTTAGACCTTTTTTCCATTAGTGAAGATATAGGAGCGGGACTGATTTTGTGGCATCCAAAGGGAAGCATGATCAGATATGAGATAGAAAAGTTCTGGTATGAAGAACATCTTTCAGGTGGTTATCAACTTCTTAATACTCCTCATATTGCAAGATACGGATTGTGGGATATAAGCGGGCATAATGATTTTTATTCTCAGAATATGTTTACTCCGATCGAATTTGATAATACAAAATATAGATTGAAGCCTATGAATTGTCCTTTTCATATTGAAGTTTTTAAATCACGGAACAGAAGTTATAGAGAACTTCCCCTGAAATGGGCTGAACTCGGTACGGTTTACAGATATGAAAGGAGCGGAGTGCTTCACGGATTATTAAGAGTCAGAGGGTTTACTCAGGATGACGCTCATATTTTTTGTACTCCGGACCAACTTGAACATGAAATCGGGGAACTGATTGATTTCAGCTTGAGGTTGTTGAGAAAGTTCGGTTTTGAAGAACTTGATGTATATCTATCAACAAGACCTGAAAAATATGTGGGTGAACCTGAAGATTGGGAAAGAGCAACGCTTGCACTGGAAAATTCTCTTAAGAAGAGTGGAGTAGAGTATAGTGTCGATCCGGGTGAGGGAGTCTTCTATGGTCCAAAGATTGATATTAAAGTTAAGGATCAGTTGAAAAGAGCGTGGCAATGCACAACAATACAGATAGATTTTAATCTTCCCGAAAGATTTAATTTGAAATATTCCGGTGATGACGGTAAGCTTAAGAGACCTATAATGATTCACAGAGCTTTACTTGGTTCACTTGAAAGATTTTTCGGTGTACTGATTGAACACTATGGAGGTTTTTTCCCTCTCTGGTTGGCTCCGGTTCAGGTGATTATTCTTCCTGTTACCGAAAAAAATCTGGAATATAGCCAGGTTGTGTTAGATAGAATAAAGAAAGAAGGGTTTAGAGTAGAAGTTGATTCACGAAGTGAAGGGGTCGGAAGGAAGATAAGAGATGCCGAAAATCAGAAGATCCCATACATCATAATCATCGGAGAAGAGGAAGAGAAAAATAGTAATATTTCCTATAGAATACACTCCATGGGAGATAAGGGTAAGATAGATATTGATGTTTTTATAAATAAATTAATAAAAATAAGGGAGGAGAAACTTTTAAAATATGAGATATAAGAGACCTGTTAGAAAGAAAAAGCTTCATTTAACGAATGAAGAGATCAGAGCTTCAGAAGTAAGATTGATAGATGAGGATAAAAATCAGATCGGAATAGTTTCGAGGGAGAAGGCTCTTGAGCTTGCAAACCAGAAAGGGCTTGATCTTGTTGCTATCTCTCCTAATGCAAAACCACCTGTATGCAGACTTCTGGACTATGGAAAGTATCTTTATTCAATTCAGAAGAAAGCTCATGAAGCTCAAAAGAATCAGCGGAAAATACATATCAAAGAGATAAAGTTTACTCCCGTTATCGGTGAACATGATATTGAAGTAAAGTTGAAAAAAATAAAACAGTTTCTCGAAGAGGGAAACAAAGTTAAAGTAACCATATGGCTTAGAGGTCGTCAAAAGAGAAAGCCTGAAATGCTGGATACTATGACTACAAAAATGGTAGAAATATTAAAGGATATTTCAGAGATAGAATCACCGCCGAAAAAAGAGAGGTGGAATTGTTATATTCTGATTAGCCAGAAAAAAGGAGGAAAAGATGCCAAAGTTAAAGACTCACAGAGGGGCAAAGAAGAGAATTAAAGTAACGGGAACCGGAAAGCTTGTTAGGATGAAAGCAAATGCTTCGCATATTTTAACGAAGAAAAATAAAAAAAGAAAAAGAAATTTAAGAAAATCAACGGTTGTTGTTGCCGAAGAATACAAAAGAATAAAGAGTTTGCTACCCAATTCTTAGGAGGAAGAAATGCCGCGTGTAACAAGAGGAAATAAAAAATTATTAAGAAGAAAAAAAATACTGAAATTGGCGAAAGGCTTTTTTGGAACAAAAAAATCCAATTACAGGACAGCAAAAGAAGCAGTTGAAAAATCCCTTACATATGCTTACAGGGACAGAAGGAACAGGAAAAGGGATTTTAGAAGACTTTGGAATATTCGTATCAATGCCGGTGTCAGGGAATATGGTTTGAATTATTCAAAATTCATTAACGGATTAAAAAAATCCGGAATAATTCTTAACAGAAAAGTTCTCTCCAACCTTGCAGCAGAGGAACCGGAGACTTTTAAAGTAATTGTAGAAAAAGCAAAAGCTGCATTATGATTGATGGTCTGCACAGAGAGATTGAACGTGTAAAAAAAGAATTTTTAGATAAACTTAATAAAGTTCGATCTCTTGAAGAAATTACTGAGATCAAAAATAGTTTTTTAAGCAGAAAAAGAGGGATAATTACAAACCTTTTAATCGGGTTGAAAAATTTTCCTCCTGATGAAAAGCCAAAAGCCGGATCTCTTATTAACTCATTTAAGGTTTTTGTGAAAAGTGAGATCGAAAAATTTGAAAATGCACCTGTTGAACCTGAAGAAGAAAAGTTGGATTATACTCTTCCGGAATTTAAGGAAAGAGTAGGTCGGACGCATATTATCACTCATATAAGAGAAAAGATTGAGGATATTTTTCTTAATCTCGGTTATGAAATTGCAGGAGGACCTGAAATAGAATTAGAGAAAAATAATTTTACTCTTTTAAATTTCAGAGAAGATCATCCTGCAAAGGATGAACAAGATACTTTTTTTATTAAAGATTTTGAAAATAGATTATTACGAACTCATACATCTCCTGTTCAGGTTAGATATATGCTTAATAATGATCCTCCAATCAAGATTATTGCTCCGGGGAAGGTTTTCCGGAAGGATGAACCTGATGCTACTCACTCCCCCGTATTTCATCAGATCGAAGGATTACTTGTTGATAAAGGGATAACTTTTTCTAATTTAAAAGGTACTCTGGAACTTTTCATTAAAGCGTTTTTCGGGGAAAATATAAAACTCAGATTCAGACCCAGTTATTTTCCTTTTACGGAGCCTTCGGCTGAAGTGGATATCAGTTGTTTTATGTGCTTTGGAGAAGATAAAAATTGCAGAATATGTAAAGGAACAGGATGGTTGGAGATTTTAGGTAGCGGAATGGTACACAGGGAAGTGTTAAAAAATTGTAATATTGATCCTGATGAATTTACCGGTTTTGCTTTTGGAATGGGCTTGGAAAGGATTGCTATTTTAAAATACGGTATCTCGGATTTGCGTTATCTTTATGATAATGATTTGAGATTTAACCGTCAGTTTGGATAAGATCGGATGAAAAATGTTAATTAATTTAAATTTACTTAAAAAATTCATTAATGTAAACATAGATACTGAGTATTTAAAGCAATTATTGGCTTCAATCGGTATAGAAGTTGCAGGTATCAGTGATTATAAAGGGACAAAAGTTTTTGAAGTTGAGATAACTCCAAACAGACCCGATTGGCTTTCTCATTATGGTATTGCACGGGAAATATATTCAAAAGAGAGAAGTTTAAGTTTTAATGAGATAAAAGTGATAAAACCGGAGCCGAAGAGCTCGGGAAATATTGAAATTAGAGTTGAGGATGCTAAAGATTGCGAAAGATATTCTGCTGCACTTATTAGGAATATTGAAGTAAAGGAATCTTCGGATGAGGTTAAAGAGCTACTTGAGAGTCTCGGAATGAGACCGGTTAATAATATTGTTGATATCTCTAATCTTATTCTTATGACCTATGGACATCCAACGCATATATTTGATTATGGAAAGTTGAATGGAAATACTATTAAAATCAGAAGAGGAAAAAGCGGTGAGAAAATAAAACTTCTGGATGGACGGAATGTAATGATCGGTTCTGAAGATCTTGTGATTGCCGATATGGATTCTCCAATAGCTTTGGCAGGTGTTATGGGCGGTGAAGATTCCGGAGTTACATTTGATACAAAAGATATTGTTGTTGAAAGTGCATATTTTAATCCTACATTAGTAAGAAGGACATCAAAACGATATGGTATGAAAACGGATTCATCATATCTTTTTGAAAGAGGAGCAGATATAGGTATTACCGATACTGTTCTTTCCATTCTCTTTGATATGTTGAAAAAGGATCAATCGAAAACTTTTAATATTACAGACATTTTTGATTTCTATCCCGATAAAAGTAAGAAGCAGACGGTCTCTATGGATAAGTATTTCCCTTCTGCTTTTACGGGAATTGATCTTGGGTTTGATCTGTATAGAGAAATATTAAACAATCTTGGTTTTTCGGTAGTGGAAAATGGTGGTTCGGTCGATGTATCCGTTCCTTCATTCAGAGTTGATATTAATGGTAAAGAGGATCTTGTTGAAGAGATTATCAGGATTTACGGTTATGATAAGCTTAATTCGGAAATACCAAAGACAGTTAATCCAAGAGTTTTTGATTCAAGGTCTAGAGACTTAAAAAAATCTATGAGAATGTTTCTTGAGGCAAAGGGGTTCAATGAGGTTATTAATTATAGTTTCCAGTCTGAAAAGGATAATTTACATTTCGGAAAAAACAGTGAATTTGTAGAGATAAAAAATCCGATC
>Ga0256846_1000110_pt1 | contig 35698 bp, 32 predicted proteins | sample TevniametaG_FD_189098 | JGI IMG/M metagenome (GOLD analysis project Ga0256846, IMG submission 189098) | Tube worm associated microbial communities from hydrothermal vent at the East Pacific Rise, Pacific Ocean - Tevnia | ecosystem: Host-associated > Annelida > Integument > Unclassified ...
GAGGTTCATGGCTGCATTTAAGGGGGTAAGGGGTATAAAACTATTTTTCTCTGAAACATCGTTTATTCTTGCAAAACTCTGCCTGAACATAGCATCTGGTGATTTTGTAAACTTTATTGGAGATCATAAAATATTGATAAGGGATTGTTCAAATTTTGACGGCCTTTCAGAAAAGTTTGTAAGATTTTCCCTTAAAACAGATAAGTTAAACAAAAAGCTCATTGACCTTATCAAGGGGGCACTTGAAGAACTTCCCGGGTCGATCAGTAACAGGGGGCATTAGAATAAAAATGGAATGGTATATACTGTTTTCAGCCTTTTTTATGGACCTTTTGCTGGCAGACCCGTCTTTACTGCCCCACCCTGTTGTTTTAATGGGGGAAGCCATTGAATTCTTTGAACCTTTTTTCAGAAAAATTTTATCGGGCAGGGTCCTGGCAGGTTTTTTGTTCTCATGTTTTCTCATTGTATCAACCTTTATCCTCACCTATGGTCTTATACGGCTCTCCTCATATATTGATCCGGTATTTGGCTCAATTGTGAGCATAGTATTGATGTTTTATACCCTGTCCGGGAAAAGTCTTTATACAGCAGCCCTGAAAGTTAAAACCGCACTGGAGGATCAAGGTGTTGAAGGAGGCAGGGATGAGGTTTCAATGATTGTTGGAAGGGAAGTTAAACACCTTGATGAAACAGGGGTTGTAAGGGCATGCGTGGAGAGTGTTGCTGAAAATTTTGTGGATGGATTCCTGTCCCCTCTTTTTTTCGGCATGGTTGGTGGTGTGCCAATGGCCATGGCCTATAAAATGATCAATACCCTTGATTCCATGGTGGGGTATAAAAATGAAAAATATATTGAATTCGGCAAAGCTTCGGCAAGGATAGATGATATTGCAAATTATATCCCGGCAAGGATTTCACTTCTGATCATTGCGCTGTCCACTTTGATTTTATCGGGTAAAAGGGGAGTTTCATCTTTTAAAACAGGCATGAAAGATGGCCGGTTACACAAAAGCCCCAATGCAGGTCTCCCAGAAGCTGCTTTTGCCGGAGCGCTCCTGGTAAAGCTTGGGGGTCCGAGCTATTATCATGGCAAACTTGTTGAAAAGCCTTATATAGGCAAAGGCTTTAATGATCCATCTATGGAACATATAAAGCAGGCAGCAGAACTAATGCTTTTTGCTTCATTTGTATCAATGATCATAAGCCTGTTCTTTACTCCCGGGCCGGCTCTGTTATTTAATTAGATTTTTACTGCAGCAGTCGCTGTTGCACGCTTTGTCACATTTTAACGGTTCTGAATCTTCATAGGTGACGTTGTTTTGATACTCATTAAGGGCTTTGTGCAGGGTTTTAACGGCAAGCTGGATGCAGTGGTGTTTTTTTGCAGGGACATCTCCCAGGGCATTAAAGACATGGCCGTCGTTGATCTGGCCTGCCTGCTTCAAAGTTTTGCCTTTTACCATCTCTGCAATGGCCATGGCAGATGAAATAGCTCCGGGGCACCCAAGCACCTGGTATTTTGCGTCTGTAATGGTATCATTGTCAAGTTTGAGGTATATTTTCATTGTATCGCCGCAGGTGCCCACCATTTCAGACACATGGTCAGCATCGGGCAGGTCGCCCATGTAGGCTTTTTCAATAAAGTACTGGATTGCTTTTTCACCGTATCCTGTTTCTGCCAGGGCTTTTTTTTCACTCTCAATGGCTTGGGTATTTATGGTATTCATCTCTTCCTCAAAATATAAAATATGTTTTTAAAAGTTTCTTCAATGACAAGTAAAGTAATCAAAAAAACATAAGTGTCAAGATTTTTTTTGGTTCCAGCCCGGATATTCCATGAAAATTCCGGCTAGGGGATTATCTCCTGTTTCAGCATACAGCAGGCAATCCTGTATTCAGGGTCATTGTTTTTATTGTACATGATATTGCCCGGCTGGATGAGCTTGTTCATTACACATCCCTCGGGTATGGAGAGGTTGAACAGGTCTTTTTCATTGATACTCCTGGTTGGTGCAAGGCAGTTATTGTTTATTTCAAAACTGTGCAAAGGAAAGTCTTCACAGACAGGACATTGATATACTCTTTTATTGGGGAATAAAAAATAGTTTTCTGAAACCAGGGCAGCACATTCAAATTTTTCATCAATATCAAGAAATACCTTTGGGTAGGTTACAATAATATTGTGTTGTGCAATCTTTTCTGCAATACCCGGTACAATGGCAAGCCATTTTTCCCTTGAAACCTGACTTGTTTTTATATCAGTACCTTCCCGGGATGAGTTCCCCCTGATTCCAATGACCTGGATGAAAAAACGGTCAATGTTCAGATCTCCAATAAGATCGGGCACCATGGAAAGTTCGTCTATATTTTCCCTGCTCACTGTATAGATCATGGATGTTGAAAATCCCTTGGAACAGGCTTCTTTCAAACCTTTAAGACATTGCTTAAAAGTGCCTTTTCCCCTGATTGCATCATTGGTTTTTTCAGTTGCACCGTCCAGGGAAAAACTTATGAAATCCACCAGGTCAGGTGTTATTCTCTCTAAAATATTATTAAATAAGAATCCATTGGTATCAATGGTTATTGAATTAAACTTCAGTTTTTTTGCATGTTCTGCTGCAAGGGGCAGATCAGGGTGCAGTGTCGGCTCTCCTCCCAGAAAAATAAGATTGGTCTGCCTTGCTTTTGGGGAGAAAAGATCCAGCCATTTCCTGATTATCCCGATATCAAGGGTATTGTCACCATGTTCCTTTTTATTGATGTAACAATGTTTACAGGCAAGATTGCACCGGGTCAGGATATGGAAAAAGAGGTTGGATGAGTTTTTTGAGAAAGCAACTGTCCTGTTTTTCATGTATTATGGTATTCCTGAATGGTTTTAACTGTAAACTCTTTTTTTCTCAGGGCTTTTATTGCATTGCAAATGGCCTTTGTCCCGTCAGTGGTGGTTGAGTAGGGGATTTTAAATTTCAATGCAGCACTTCTTATGGCATAGCCATCCCGTCTTGTCTGGCTGTTTGATGCTGTGTTCAATATCAGTTGAATACGGTTGTTTTTCACTGCATCCACAACATTGGGCCTGCCTGTGGAGACTTTTTTAATGATTTCCGCTGGAATGGAGTTTTCCTCAAGAAAATCTGCTGTTCCCTTGGTGGCAAGTATTTTAAAACCCATTGCATAAAGTTTTTTCGCAATGGGCAGGGCTGCTTTCTTATCTTTATCCTGTACGCTTATGAAGACATTGCCATGGGTGGGCAGAAGCTGGGAAGCACCAAACTGTGCTTTGGCAAAGGCAGTTCCAAGATCATTGTCCATGCCCATTACTTCTCCTGTGGATTTCATTTCAGGACCCAGAACAGGGTCAACATTGGGAAATTTATTAAAGGGCATGACAGCCTCTTTAACAGAATAGTGGTTTGGTATAAATTCAGTGGTCAATCCCAGTTCATCAAGGCTTTTGCCAAGCATAACCCTGGTGGCAATTTTTGCAAAGGGTATACCTGTTGCTTTGCACACAAAAGGGATGGTCCTTGAAGCCCTGGGGTTAACTTCTATTATATACACCCTGTTATCCATGATTCCAAACTGAATATTCATAAGTCCTTTAACATTTAGTTCTCTGGCCAGGGCCTTTGTTGCCCTTGACATCTCATCAATGTGTTTGTCTGATATGGAAAAGGGAGGAAGTACACATGCAGAATCACCGGAATGGATGCCAGCTTCTTCTATGTGTTCCATCATGCCGGCTATGATGGTGGTTTTACCATCGGAAATGGCATCAACATCCAGTTCAAAGGCTTCTTCAAGGAATTTATCAATCAGTACAGGATGTTTAGGAGAAGCAGAGATTGCCAGGGCAAAATATTCCTTTAAATCCTTTTCATCATAAACTATTTTCATGGCACGGCCTCCAAGGACAAAGGATGGGCGTACCATTACCGGAAAACCAATGGAAGCTGCAACAGCCTGTGCTTCTTTGTAACTTGTTGCGGTACCGTTTTCCGGCTGTACAAGGCCAAGCTTTGTTATCATTGCCTGGAAAAGCTCCCTGTCTTCTGCCCGTGCAATACTTTCCGGGGATGTCCCTATTATCGGCGCACCAGCCTTTTCAAGGTCGTCGGCAAGGTTCAGGGGAGTCTGTCCCCCGAACTGAACAATGATTCCGTCGGGGTTCTCTTTTTCAATGATATGAAGGACATCTTCCTTTGTAAGGGGTTCAAAATAGAGTTTGTCAGAGGTGTCATAGTCTGTGGAGACGGTTTCCGGGTTGGAGTTGACCATGATACTTTCCACACCTTCCTCCCTGAGCGCATAGGAGGCATGGACACAGCAGTAGTCAAACTCAATTCCCTGGCCTATCCTGTTGGGTCCGCCCCCCAGTATCATTATTTTTTTTTCTGAGCCAACCCTTGCTTCACACTCTTTTTCATAGGTGGAGTAGTAATAGGGCGTGGATGCCCTGAATTCTGCAGCACATGTATCCACTAGTTTGTACACAGGTACAATACCAAGTTCTTTTCTCTGCTTTTCTATTCTGTCCTCTGTAAGGCCTGTCAGGAATGATATCTGTCTGTCGGAAAAACCATTTTTTTTAGCTGTTTCAAGGATCTCCTTTGGGAGGGTTGTTCCGGCAAGTTTAATTCTTTTCTCAAGCTGGACAATCTCCCTTATCTGGTATAAAAACCAGAGGTCAATACCTGTAAGGCTGTTAATCCTTTCCATGGTAATACCGTTTTCCATGGCATACTTAAGGTAAAAAATCCTTTCAGAATTAGGTGTTGCAAGTTTGTGTTCGATCTGGGTTTCAGAAAGCTCTTCCGGGCCCGGGTCTTTACCATCGGCACCCAGGCCTGCCCTGGAAATTTCAAGGGATCTTAATCCCTTTTGAAGCGCTTCCTTAAATGTTCTTCCAATGGCCATGGTTTCTCCAACGGATTTCATGGCTGTTGTCAGGGTGTCACTCGTTTCGGGGAATTTTTCAAAGGTCCATCTTGGGATTTTAACCACACAATAATCAATGGAGGGTTCAAAACATGCAAGGGTTTCTCCTGTGATATCATTGGGGATTTCATCCAGGGTATATCCAACAGCTAATTTTGCTGCAATTTTAGCAATGGGAAAACCCGTAGCCTTGGATGCCAGAGCAGAGCTTCTGGAAACCCTGGGGTTCATCTCAACAACAATGATCTCTCCTGTTTCAGGGTTGACAGCAAACTGAACATTGGAACCGCCTGTATCAACTCCGATTTCATTCATGATTGCAATTGAGGCATCCCTCAGTTTCTGGTACTCCTTGTCGGAAAGGGTCTGGATGGGAGCAACGGTTATGCTGTCTCCGGTATGAATACCCATGGGGTCAAGATTTTCAATGGAGCAGATTATAACAACATTACCTGCATTGTCACGCATGACCTCAAGTTCAAACTCTTTCCAGCCAAGGACAGACTCTTCCAGCATGACCTGGGTATTGAGGCTTGCATCAAGGCCGGCCTTGGAAAGCATGAGAAGCTCTTCCAGGTTATATGCCACACCGCCGCCAGTGCCTCCCAGGGTAAAGCTTGGTCGTACAATAATGGGGAATCCTATATCCTCTGTAACTTTTTCAACCTCTTCAATGGAATGTACAAAACAGCTTTTTGGAATCCTGAGGTCGATTTTTTCCATGGCATTTCTGAAAAGTTCCCTGTCCTCGGCTTTATTAATGGCATCAATGGATGCTCCTATCATTTCAACATTATACTTTTCAAGAATTCCTGTTTTTGCAGTTTCAATGGCAGTGTTAAGGCCAGTCTGTCCTCCAAGTGTGGGCAGGATTGCATGGGGTTTTTCCCTTTCAATTATTTTTACCAGAGTATCTGCTGTTACAGGTTCAATATAAATCTTATCTGCTGTTTCAGGGTCAGTCATTATTGTGGCAGGGTTTGAATTGACCAGGATTACTTCATACCCCTCTTCTTTAAGGGCTTTACATGCCTGGGTCCCTGAATAGTCAAACTCACAGCCCTGGCTGATAATAATGGGTCCTGCACCAATAATCAGGATTTTTTTCAGATCTTCACGTTTTGGCATTTTTTATCATCCCGGTAAACTGGTTAAAAAGATATGCTGCATCATGGGGGCCCGGGGAGGCTTCCGGATGGTATTGCACAGCAAACATTGAAAGGGAGCTGTTTTCCAGCCCTTCCAGGGAATCTTCATTTAGATTGATGTGTGTCATGGCAAGGTTGTTTGCTTTCAGAGAGCCTATATCCACTGCAAATCCATGGTTCTGGGAGGTGATTTCAACCTTGTTTGTTTTAAGATTTTTAACAGGCTGGTTTCCACCCCTGTGCCCGAATTTTATTTTGTGGGTTGAACTTCCCATGGCAAGGCCCATGAGCTGCATGCCAAGGCAGATGCCAAACATGGGCACAAAGCCCAGAAGCTCTTTTATTGTTTTTATGGCATAGGTGACAGGCTCAGGATCGCCAGGGCCATTGGAGAGGAATATTCCTTCTGGTTTAAGATTACGGATGGTTTCAGCACTGGTTTCAGCAGGAAGTACCAGTACTTCACATCCTGCATTTTCAAGGCACCTTATGATATTATATTTAATTCCGAAATCCAGGGCAGCCACAGAGTACTTTTCATTCCTGTGGCGCCATATTCCGGAATCTAAAGGGCTGTTTGCCATGATGTATGACGGTTTTGAACTGTTCCAGAAATAGGGCCTGGCTGTTGTGACTTCTTTTACAAGATCCCGCCCCTGCATTGGTTGAATCTGTTTTGCCCTTTTGCACAGGCTTGCAGGGTCAAGGTCGCTGGTGGAGATCATGGCTCTCAGGGCGCCGTTTTTCCGGATATGCCGTGTCAAAGCCCGTGTGTCAAGGTCTTCAATGCCAAGAACCCCCTCTTTTTTCAGGTATGACTTAAGGGTTCCTGTGGATCGGAAATTGCTTGGAAAATCCTGATACTCCTTTACAATTAATGCTGCTGCCTGGATTTTATCAGATTCAATATCTTCCGGGCACACGCCATAATTTCCAATCAAGGGATAGGTCATTGTGATCATCTGTCCATGGTAGGAAGGATCAGTGATTATCTCCTGGTATCCTGTCATGCTGGTGTTAAATACCACTTCTCCCTTTGCTTCTCCTTTTCCGGTAAAGCTGCGGCATGGAAATGTCCTGCCATCTTCCAGGGCAAGTAAAGCTTTCATGGTGATAGTTGTTTCCTTATAATTATTACTACGCTTTAAAATATATTAAATTTTTCAGCTTTTTAACTCATTCAGGAAAATAGTATTTCCCGGACAAATAGAAATACAAATACCACAATTCAGGCATGTTCTGCAAGGAAATAGCAATTACATATATATTGAATTATAAGGTTGTTATAACAATGGAACCAGGGAATAATGGCGTATCAAAGGTTAATCACCTTGTCTGCAAGCTGCATTGATGTAACAATATCCAGCATATTTGTTGTGTCACCCACAGCTTTTTGATCCAGAAGATCAAAGTGGGTAAGGCATGCTCCGCAAACCAGTATATCGGTATGCTCTTTCTCAAGTTCCTCCAGGACAGTCAGTACGCTGGAGCCATTTACAGTAAGCTTTACACCATCATTTACAAAGGCAATGCGCCATAGATCACTGCCCATCTCCCCCAGGGTTTTAAGAAAGTTTGTCATGAGTTTTGCACCAAGCCCGTCATCGCCTCTGCCAATGGTGGATGCACCTATTAAAACCATGATTTTATGTCCGGGCTGCTGCTTATTTGAATCAAGGGTACAGGTTTCCATCTGTTTTTCCAGGCTTCCCGTTTTTTTTATTTGAACCCTGCTGCCCCTGCCTTCTATTGTGGAAACCCTGCCAGAGGATTCAACCGAGACTTCAAAGTCATGGAAGTTTAAAAACCTGGTTACATTTTCAACAGCAGCATCATTATCAACAATAATTTTTATGCTTGTTGCACCCTGCTCTTCTATGGCCTGTTTGGTTTTCATGACAGGGCCGGGGCAGTCAATATTTCTGCAGTCCAATTCAATTGTCATATTATCATTCCGTTAAATAATTAATATTTCTGATGAATAAAATATTTTTATTGGTATGGGTTTGTCAAATTGATTAAATAAATATGAAATTCAATTGTTATTGAAATAATAAAACAAAGGACAAGATGCTTGTAAACATTATTCAGGTCTTTGGGACCAGTTAATGGCCAGGGATTTTACGGTTTTTATCAAAAGTTCTTTTTTCAATGGCTTGGAAAGATAATTGTCTGCTCCTGAAGCAAGGAAGCGCTTGCGGTCTCCCTTCATGGCATTGGCAGTCAGGGCTATGATGGGGATATGCCCTCCGTTCTTTTTTTCAAGCCCCCTTATTTTTTCTATTGCTTCTGTGCCGTCCATTACCGGCATCTGGATATCCATGAAAATAATATCAAAATGCATTTTGGAAAACAGTTCAACCGCCTCTTTTCCATTATTTGCTATTGTTATTTTCTTTGTCATCTGCGTAAGCATTTTTTTTGCCACAAACTGGTTTACTTTATTGTCTTCAACAAGGAGTATATTGAGCCGGGGATTGGTTTGTTCCTGGGCTTTTTTTATCTCTTCCACTTTATAGGAGGTGATCACAGGATCTTCAGGCTTATCCTGAGTTTGAGAGTCAATACTTAATACAGTACGGAGAATATCAAATAGTTTGCTTTTTTTTATGGGCTTTGTAAGATATCCTGCAAAACCTGTGCTGTGCAGTTTTTTTACATCTCCTCTGTGTGCATGGGATGACAGCATTATCATTATGGTATCCTGAATATCTTTGTGGTCTTTAATTGTTCTGCCAAGTTCTTTGCCTGACATATCAGCCAGGTTCATGTCTATCAGCACGAGCTTGAATGCCCTGCCTTTTTCAGATGCCTTCTTAAGCATTGAAACAGCGCTTTTTCCATCCCGCGCTCCATGGAATGAGCAATCCCATGATTTTAAATACTCTTTAAATATCTGGTGGTTTGTATTGCTGCCATCCACGATGAGGATTTTAGTTCCTTTAATTTCATGGGCAAGCACAATGCTCTGTTTTATACTGGTCTGTTTTTCAAATACAATGGTGAAATAAAAATTTGAGCCTTTATTGATTTTACTTTTAACATTGATTTTTCCCCCCATAAGTTCAGTGAGCTGTCTTGATATTGCAAGGCCAAGACCTGTGCCTCCATATTCCCTGGTTGTGGAAGAGTCCACCTGGGTAAATGATTCAAACAGGATATCAAGTTTATCTTCAGGTATGCCAACACCAGTGTCAATCACTTCAAACAGAAGAGCGGCACTCTTTTCTGTCTCTTTTTCCAGGGATACTTTTATAAATATTTCACCCTTGCTTGTGAATTTAAGTGCATTACCTGCAAGGTTGGAGAGTATCTGACGCAGGCGGGATGGGTCTCCTCTTAATAACAGCGGAACTTTATTCTCAATAAGCAGGGCAAATCCAATGCCTTTTTCCTGGGCCATTATTGACAGCAGATCACCAAGGGAATCCATGGTAACAGAGAGATCAAAGTCAATTATCTCAATTTCAAGTTTTCTTGCCTCAATTTTTGAAAAATCAAGTATATCGTTGATCAATATCAATAAAGAGTCTGCACTTTGCTGGGCTGAGACGGCAAACTCATACTGGCTTGCTGACAGATTAGTTTCCAGAAGCAGGTCCAGCATCCCAACAACACCATTCATTGGTGTTCTGATTTCATGGGACATATTGGCAAGAAAATCAGACTTGGCTTGACTTGCAGCTTCAGCTTCTTTCTGTTTTTTTATGATGGCATCTTCAAACAGTCTGCGATGTGTAATGTCACGCACAATGCTCAGCCATGTTGGACGTCCGTTAAACTCAATTCTGCTTGAACGTATTTCAACATCAACCAGGGTGCCGTCCTTCATAATATGCTGATACCGCCCGCCATCACCCGGGGCTTTATTTTTATTATTAATACTTTTTTTCACCCTTTTAAGCTCACTGGCAGGATGAAGGTCAAAGGGTGTCATGGTCAGTATTTCTGCCTTTGTATAGCCGTATTTTAATGCCCGTTTGTTGCAGTCAACAAATTTATGTGTCTCCATGTCATGGAGAAGGACAATGTCGGCAATATTATTAAACAGCACCCGGTATTGCCTCTCTTTTTTTAGAAGTTCGTCCTGGGATTTTTTCTGCCCTTTTATGAGTTCCACAAGGTCAATCTGGAGCAGGTTAAAAGCTGTGAACAGGTCTGAAAAATCATCCTGTTCAATTATTTCAATGGGTTCTGTCCGCAGTAAGTTACCCCAGGTGATCTTTCCCATGAGCTTAACAAGCTGGTCTGATTTCTCCTTTATTTTTCTTTTCTGGTCAATTGTTTCATTCTTAAGTTTGATTACAAGCTTTTTCAGAGTATCTTTGTCATCGGGAAGGCTTGAGAGCATGTTATCACAATTTTCAGATTCATTTGATTCCATGGAAAGCTTCAGCTCTTCAAGACTGCAGGGCTTCTCTGATCTGGATTTTACCTTTTGTTTATGATGTTTAATAATTGAGACAGCATGGTTAAAATCTTTTGATAGGATAACTTTTTCATGCAGTTTGGGTGAAAAAAGACTGCTGGCTTTAATTATTATTTTAAAGATAGTATTTGGATTGGAATAGACAATTAAAGCTGTCCTCTCAAGTTGTTCCAGCCTGTGGTTGAGGTGTTCATTTCTGGCCCCTGTTGTGGAACCGGTTGTTTTTGAAAGATCAGCAATAAAATATACAGGTGCGTTGTCAGGAAAGAATTCATCAAGTACTTTTTCTATAATTTTTTCTGCACTTATTATATCGATCCTGTGTGAGAATCCAATTGATTCAGCATGCAGGATATCTTCTTCAATAATGGAAAGAATGAACTTATAGGCTCCGGACTCTGCTTTATACATCCATTCAGGTCTTGAAATTGTTTTTAAAGAAGAGGTCAATGCCCTGTTATTCCTTTATCCTATTTCTGGTACCAGGTGCCGTCTTCCTTTTGAAGAAAATCTCCGGGGTTTGCATGCTCAGCAATCTTTTTTGCCCTTCTCTGGCCCACAAGTTCAATGGTAGCGCCCTCTTTTTTTGCAATATATGAATATATCTTTTCCCTGTCACTGTTTTCATCTTCAACAACCTTAAGTCCCTCTTTATTATCAGATAAAAAGGCAAGATAGCCCTGATAATTTTCACCAATAATTCCCTTGGCCTTAAGCTCAATGATCACAGGGAGTCTCTCTTTCATTCTCTCTTTAATGCCCTGGGCAAAGAGCATGGCTGGTATAAGAAAACAGATTATCAATATAATACTTATGGCAATTTTTTTCTGGTTCATGGTTACCTCCTTATGGCGCCTGATTTATTTATCCTTGATTTCATCGGCTTCTTTATCAATATCACTGAAAAAATCATCCAGAGCTTTGTCAACTTTGATGTTCACATCAATAGTAATATGTATTGGTTTGATTTCAACGGGTTTTACCTCGACTTCATGTTTTGTACTGCAACCTGGTGCAGCCACAAAAACAAATAATAACATAGTTAAAACTATTATTTTATGCATATTATCTCCTTATCTATTTAAATCCCTGCTTAAGTTTATTACCAAATTTTAAGACCTGGTTAAAGGGCAGTTTTAAATTCACATCAAGTTTAATCCCCTGGAAATGGGAACCACGGCTTGCAGCATCGACCCTTACAAATCTTCCAAGTTCTTTTTTGTATTCAAAGGGCAGAACCTGGTTTGAAGGCTGTCCATCAAACTGCATGTGCACAAGCAGAGTATCATCAGCAGTATTAAGATTCAGCTTTGCCCATTTATAGTTATAGTTCTTTAAGGCTTCCTTTGCAAGGTCAAGCTGGGAAAACTGAGGTGTATCCATGGGAATGCCCTGGGTCAGTTTATCAGCATTATCAACTATTATTTTTCCGCCCTTTCCCGGGCTTGAAAAGAGAAAGCCATTGTTAAAGGCAATTTTACCGTTATTATATGTGACAGGGATTCTTCCGCTTAAGGTGCCGCTGCCTTCGGCATGGAAAGCTCCCAGCTGTTCCAGGATTCCTGTCAGTTCAAGCCTGTCGCAGTAAAGTATCAGGGAATAATTATTATCCTTGTCAGGTATGCGGAAAGCCTCGGAGGAAACAATGCCGTTGCACCATTTTATTTTTGTGTTTTCTATGAACACAGAAGAGGCAGATTCAATATTATATTTTATTTTTGCACTGGTCATGTTAATATCGCCAAGCCTGATTGAATCAATGGACAGAACCTGGGCAGGCATGCTCCTTAAGTTTATAAGATCACAGAACTCAAGGGTAGTTGATATTCCTTCCATATCAAGGTCAGAGTCAGGTATTTTAAGAGAGCCTTTGTTCATCTCTATTTTCAGGTATGATTTAACCTTTTCAGGGGAATACTCAATCCTTCCTGCAGAAGAGAGATTAGCTGTAAAATTAATACCCTTTGCCTGTTGAGGAATAAACTTTGCAACTTTTTTCAGAGTAAATGCATAAGGTTTTGAGTAAAAGTTCAATTTAACAGTTTCACTGTCTTCTGTACCAAGGGAAAGTTTAGTATCAAAACCAAGTATTAAATTTTTAATATCAGGCAGGATCACATTACCCTTAATCAATAAATCTGATTTTATCCTGGAGAGATTGCCCTTTATCCTGCATTGATACTTGTCATCAAGAGTACATTTTTTTATGGTGAATTTGCCGTGGTTGACCTGTTCTAAAGGTTTGTTTGAAATTGTAAACGGAAGACGGGCTTTAACCCCTGCAATATTAATTTTATGTTTGCCTGTTTCAACACTGATGTTATAAATTCCTGCATGGGTTTTACTGTTTATTTTTCTTCCAGGCCGGGTTAAATCATAATCAATCCTGGACTTTATATTGATATTTTCAGCAAGGATTTTACCATTTTCCAATTGAGTCTCACTCTGCTTAATGAAAACCGAGCAGCTGCCTGATGCTTTTAAAGGCGTGCCTGCCAGGTTAAAAAACGTCCTCAGCCCTGTCAATGTCATATTCTGGTTATTATGGACGACTTTGACAGGTCCTGAAGGACAGTTAAAAATTTTAAAAGCAAATGTATTATTGTGCAGCAGATCAAGGTCAAGATCATATTCCATGGGTATAGCAGGTATAGTAGGATTAAGGGCTGTAAAGTTTCCCAGGGCCTTCAGTCTGTCCTTGTCAATCAAAATATCTGTTTCAATATTAAGGCTTGTTCCGGCAGGCAGGTTTATTCCAGGTGAAAAATATTCAAGGGGCTGTACAAGGCGGCAGAGGTCAAATGATTTGGTTTTAAGCTTAATGTCAGCACTTTTCCTGCCCGGGTCCAGGGAGATTCCGGCGTTGATTTTTTCCCCAAAGGGCATAAGGGCGATATCAGTCTTGATTTTATTTTCCCGGCTGTTTATTGAAGACATGGCTTGAAAGGGAATTGGTATTTCAAAAGAGGGCAGGGCAAAAATTATTTTTGAATTTAAAAGTTCAATTTTCTTTGGTAGAAACGGAAGCGAGGCAATGTCTATCGTTTTATTATCCTCCTTTGTTTTACCTATAGCTTTAAATTTTTCAATATCAAAGTCTGAAAATCCAATTTTAAAATTTTTATCCATATTTATTTTTATTGTAAGCCCTGAAATACGGATATAATTAAGCTCTTTATTGAAAAGGGATTTAATTGAGTAATCAATTTCAATTGTATCCACGGCAATAGTATCCCCCGTTGAAATGGCAGATGCAAGGATATTAGAAATACCGATCTTTTTTACAGCTATCTGGAAATTATTAAGTCCGAAATTGTCTGATAATTCCTGTCTGATCCGGTTCTCAACAATGGAAGGCAGGACAAGGGAAGCGATGATGAAAAGCAGCAGTAAAAAAGCCAATACCAGGGATAAGGGGAATAAATATTTTTTTATTGAGAGCTTTTTTAATGCCATGCTTAACAATAACTTGCTGATTATTGAGTGTAAAGTCTTTTTTAGGTTTGCAATATTTTAAAGATAACCTTTTCAAATTCTTGATCTGAACCCCTGGCCCAGTACTTCATGGACATTGTTTATGATTATAAATGCGTGGGGGTCGATCTGTTCCACAATTTCAATGAGAAGGCTGATCTCCTTTCTGGTTATTACAGTATATAACACTTCTCGTTCCTGGTTGGAATACAGACCTTTTCCATGCAGGGCTGTCGCCCCCCGGCTGAGCTTGTTCATAATGCTTTTTGAAATCTTTTCATATTGCTGGGAAATGATGATTGCGGAATTTGCATAATCAAACCCTTCAATGATGACATCAACAAGTTTTGCTGCACCAAACAGCAGTACAAATGCATAAAGAGTGAGTGTCAAAGCTGGTTTATCAGGAGATATACCTGTCATATGTATTATAATACCGCCAAAGGAAATTATGAAAAAATCTGTAAACATAAAAACATAGCCAGGTTTAAGCCCCAGCTTTTTCTGGGCAATTGCAGCCAGGATATCAGTGCCCCCTGTGGTACCCCGGAATTTAAATACTATTCCAAGCCCTATTCCAATTAAGATGGCGCCTGTGATAATGAAAAGAAGAAAATCATTGGACAGCATATTCTGAATGGCATCACATTCATAGGGTTTTACATTGGATAATCCCGGAATCTGTCCCCTTAAAAGATCAATGAAAAAGGAAGTAATGGAAAAGCCGAAAAAAGTCCTTATGCCAAATTGCCTGCCAAGGACTTTATACCCCCATATAAAAAGAGGAATATTGAGCAGCCATACAGCAGCTCCGATATTGATATATCCATGAGTGGCATAATTTATTGCAACCCCCAGTCCTGTCAATCCGCCGGGCACTACCCGTGCCTCAACTAAAAATATGGATATTCCCGAGGCAAGGAGGAAAGAACCAATGGCTATTGCTGTGTAATCCCTGAAAACTTTAATATTGAATTTCATAACAGTTTTCCTGTCTTTAAATAGTATAGTAATATAGTATAGTAATATAGTATAGTTTAAACTGAATATTGAAAAATATTTATTTTCATACACTTTAAGTTGTTATGGAATAATGTCAACCATAATTTAGCGGGTACAGAAAAGGCTGAACAATGGAAAAAGATATTAAAATGACAGATCTGCCTGGTAATTCCATGAAGCTCGACGGAGGTGCCATGTTTGGCAATGCACCCAGGATATTGTGGCAAAAATGGATCAGACCCGATGAAAATAATCTCATTGATATAGGGGCACGTTCACTTTTAATTGAATCAGACAGGTATAAGATTCTTTTTGAAACAGGCCCCGGAGCTTACATGTCTTCAGAGATGAAAAAACGGTTTCAGATTGTACAAAATGACCATGTGCTTTTAAAATCATTGGAGAAGCATGGAGTAGAACCACTGGATATAACCCATGTTATTATTTCCCACCTCCACTTTGACCATGCAGGTGGTATGCTTGAACAATGGAGCAAAAAAAATAAAGAGTTAAAACTTGTTTTTAAAAATGCCTGTTACATTACAGGCAGATTAAATTTTTATAGATCCTGTGCACCACATTTACGGGATAAAGCATCCTTTATACCGGGCCTTGACTCTCTTCTCAGCAAAAGCGGGCAGCTTGATTTAAAAGATGACAGTGATACTCTGGAGCTCGGAGGTGTTCACATCGAATTCATTGAGAGCCACGGCCATACGCCTGGCATGATTCTTTCCCACATTAAGGCAGGGGGCATAGATATCATATTTATGGGAGATCTTGTGCCTGGGACGTCATGGGTGAATCTGCCAATTACCATGGGGTATGACAGAAATGCTGAGTTATTGATAGATGAGAAATCCAGGGTGCTTAAAAGAGCTTTTGACAATAAAGCTCTGCTGTTTTACACCCATGATCCTGTATATGCTGTCTCAAAGCTTGATTTTGACATGGAAAAACAAAGATATATTCCGGTTGACTTAAAAAAAGAGTTCTGTGTGCCAGGGGTTTTAAGATAAAAACTCCACAGTTTTCTGTTCCGACCAGTACATATTTTCCCGGTTAAATGAGATAAATCCGACATGCCCGCCTGATTCTGGCATTAAAAGAGTTATATTTTTATTATTTTTACTCTCCTCTTCTGGATAGCATGGGTCTGACAAAAAGGGGTCGTCCTTTGCATTTATTATGAGTGTCGGTATTTTAATATTGTGGATAAACTGCTTTGAACTGCATTTATCCCAATAATCAAGGGCATTTTTAAAACCATGAATGGGAGCTGTATACCTGTCATCAAACTCCTTGAAATTTTTAATTTTATTAAAGTTTTTATCATCAATCCTGCCCGGCATAAGAGCCATTTTATCTTTTATTTTTTTATGGAACATTCTTAAAAACCGTTTCATGTAGAATCTGTTTTTAAATTTTGCAAGGGCATGGGCACTTGACTTTAAATCACAGGGCACAGAAATTACAGAGGCTTTTTTTACAATTGGGTCAACATTATCCCTTCCCAGATGGACAAGGGTCATATTGCCGCCAATGCTGAAACCCACAAGGGCAATCTCTTTATACTGCTGTTTGTTTTTTGCTGTTTTAACAGCAAGGGCAATATCATCTGTAAATCCACTGTGGTAGGTTATTAAAAGTTTATTGGGCTCCTGGCTGCACCCGCGGAAATTCAGGGCAAGAACATCCCAGCCGGTTTTGTTCAGGGCATTTACCATGCCGGTGACATAGGCCCTGGTCGAGTTTCCCTCAAGTCCGTGGGAGATTATGGCAAGCCTGGAAGAGCCTGCCAGAGACCAGTCAATGTCAATGAAATCGTTATCATCAGTGGTGATGCGTTCCCTTATGTAGTGCGGGGGAACAGGCTTCCGGAACAGACTTGGTATAATGGTCTGTACGTGGGCATTATTCAATAAAAAGGGCGGCCTGAAATTTGATTCACATTGTAAAGTCATCTTCTTCTCTCTTCTCTTTTCCTCTGTTTAATAATTTTTCTATTTGTTATAATATATCCTTTATGAAACCGAATACAAGATTTGAGGAAAATATAGAGATATGAAAGTTGGAATAATCGGCCTGCCCCAGACAGGGAAAAAGACCCTGTTTCAGATTTTAACTGGTATTGAAATAAAAGAAGGAATGAAAAAGTCAAGGATCGTTCCCGGTACTGCAGATATTATAGATTCACGCTTTGATGAGCTTGTCAGGATCTATTCACCAAAAAAATCTGTCCATGCACGCATCGATCTTGCCCTCCTTGAAACCATGGAAAAGGAGGCGATCTCCAGGGGGAGCATTTTCAGGGATATAGCTGATATGGATGCTGTCTGTCATGTGGTGCGGGATTTTAAAGATGATTCCATATACCATGCTGATGGCTCTGTTGATGCCCTGCGTGATGTGGAGATGGTTAACAGCGAACTTATCATCCATGATCAGATTTTTGCAGAAAAAAGGATAGAACGCATAGGTGATATGGTCAAAAAGATTAAGGATGAAGATCAGTTAAAAGAACTTGAGTTGATGAACAGAATCAAAGAGCATCTTGAACTTGAAAAGCCATTGAGGTTTATGGAGTTTTCCAGTGACGACAAAGCTTTAATCCGAAGCTACCCCTTTATCACAAGAAAAGAGATGATACTTGCTGTAAATGTTTCAGAGGATGACATTGGCAGCAGTGCTGTTAAGGATACCTTTTCCACAATTTGTAAAAGGGATAAGATGGAAGCCATGCTGGTCTCTGCAAAGGTTGAATCCGAGATTGCAATGCTTGATACAAAGGAGGAAAAAGATGAATTCCTGGTTGATCTCGGCATAAGAGAGACTGCCCTTGAGATGCTGACCAGGCTGTGCTTAAAAGCTCTTGGTCTGGTATCCTTTTTTACTGTTGGAGAAGATGAGGTGCGGCAATGGCTTGTAAGAAAGGATTCAAAAGCACCAGAAGCTGCCGGAGTAATCCATTCTGATCTTGAAAGGGGCTTTATCCGTGCAGAGGTCTTCAGATATAATGACCTGATGGAGTATAAAAGCGAGGCAGAACTGAAAAAAGCAGGCAGGATCTCTGTTGAGGGCAAAGAGTACATTGTGGAAGATGGTGATATTATTAATATCAGGTTTAAAGTATAGGCAAAGGGTTCTATATTGGGAATATTAAAAAGCTATTTTGCAAAGGCAAAGGAAGAAGCTTTAAAAGAGTATGACATACCATTAAAAGAAAAGGGATGGGTAGGTGTTGACCTTGACGGCACCCTTGCTTTTCATGAACCGGATTCTCCCATGGTCAGGATAGGCAGGCCCGTGCCCCGTATGATAAAACGTGTTAAGGATATGGTATCAAAGGGTATTCGTGTTAAGATTTTTACAGCCCGTGCCCATGATTCAGAACAGATTGTTATGATCAGAAAGTGGCTTTTGGAAAACGGGCTTCCTGCTCTTGAAATTACCAATATAAAAGATTATAATATGATTAAACTCTTTGATGACAGAGCAGTGCAGGTAGAACCAAATACAGGCAGATTAATAGTATCCGAAAAATAAATTTCGCGGAGGTTTGTTTGATATGAGATATATTTTTTATATCGCTATCATATTTCTGGGAGTTACAATGGCTGCCGGGTGGAGTATTTTTTCCAATACAAAAGTTGAACTTTCCAGGCCGGCAATTGTGATAAATGACAGAATTATAACAGAACAGGAGTTTGATAGATTATTAAATACAAAACCTGCATATTCAAGTCAGGAAGATTTTATTGATTCTGTAATAATCAAAGAACTCCTTATCCAGGAAGCCATAAAGCATAAAATTAATAAAGATGAGTCATTCAGGGCATCTGTGGAAGATTTCTATGAGCAGTCCCTGATTAAAATACTCATGGATGAACAGTATAAACAGTATGATCCGGTTGTAACAGATAAAGAGATTAAGAAATATAAAACCCTTGCCAGAATGAAGGTTTCTGTCTTAAAAACGATATATGTAAAAAAGGAGGATGTGGCTTCAGGTAAGGCTTTAGAGACAAAGACAATCAATTCAGACTTCCTTGACCTTTCAGACACCTTAAGATTTATTGTTCTGAGTCTTGAACAGGGACAATCCACAAAACCCAAAAAAATCATGGAAGGTTTTGTGGTTTATACCTTAATAAAAATTGAACCTGTGGAAATCGGCAATTCAACAGAATTACAGGATAATAATGGGATAATTCAATTTATCAGGCATGGTAAAAAAGAGGCTTTACTTGCAAAATGGGTTGACGGACTGAAGAAAAACGCCGAAATATGGAGGCGCAAATGAAAAAGAGCGGGTATAAACGGAGAAATTTTTTTATCAACAAGGAATTCCAGGGTAAAATTATATTCAACTATTTTATTTTAGTTGTTCTTGGCAGCATTTTTTTCCTTGGTGCCATTACATTTTTTTCTTCCAATACCATTTCCATTGTTTATGAAAATTACCATCTCTCCCTAGGCCTTACTCCTGACATTCTACTTAAAAAATTTTTCACTGCCCAATGGTTTTTCATAATATTCGGCGGCGGTGCAGTTATTGTGATCACATTGTTTTTAACCCATAGAGTAGCCGGGCCATTTTACAGATTTGAAGTAACTCTGGATGAAATGATCAGCGGCGATTTATCCCATATCATTCATTTGAGGGAAAAGGACGAGGGGAAAGAACTTGCAAGAAAATTAAATCTTTTCAACACCAGGCTGTCTGAGAAAGCTGCAGCCCTGAAGAGTTGTAAAAACAGTATTCAAGAGTGCATCCGTGAGATTGAAACAGAGCTATATCCTCCCTCTGGCAAAGATGTTACCCTTATTAAAAATTTAAATAAAATCAAAGAACAAACCAATAAAATTGACTCTTTAATAAATTTTGTTGATTCGGCAAAAGAATAATTTATTCATAGATCAATCAGGTTAATCAAGGGGATTTTTGGTGAATCGTTTCTTAATGTTTTCGCCTGTATTTTTTCTGCTGGCAATTCTTTTGCCTGTGCAGAATTCCTGCGCCTTTGAAATAGTGACTGAATATGCAGTTGTTGAATACCCTGATAAGAAGGTGCTAAAGAGTTTTAATCATGAACTGTACATGGGCAGGTTTAAGTACAATCTCAGGAAAAAAGGAAATGATACAATTGAAGATGAAGTAAAAAATAAAATTGATTTTATAGTTGAAAAGGTTATGAAAGTCTTAAATATGTACCTGCCTGAATTAAAATTCAAAATCCGTATTATTTTGTCAAAACGCGGTGTACATGATGCATTTAAACGTATTTACAATGTTGAAGTTAATTATATAGCCTTTTATTCACCTAAAGAAAATACAGTTTTTTATTCTGCCAGGAATGCAGATTTGCGTGTTGTCACCCATGAAATAGGCCATGTCGTAGCAGAGCACTATTTCACTGTATCACCGCCCAGAAACATCCATGAAGTTATTGCACAGTATGCGGAAAAACATATTACTGATTGAACATTTTAAGACGGCTTTTTGCTCCTCTGCTTCTTGGGTTTAAAAGAAGAGCTTCTTCATATTTTTCTCTTGCTTTAAACAAAATACCCTGCTTTCTATAAAGATCCCCAAGCCTGATCCGTATGGTTGCGCTTAAAGGAAGAAGGGTTTCTCCTTTTTTCAATACCTTTGTTGCCTGGAATAAATTTCCCTGATCCATGAAAAATCTAAATATTCTGATAATATCTATTTCCCTGATTTGTTCACCACTTTTAAGGGAAGCAAGGATTTTCAAATATCTTTTTTCAGCTTTTACAGTCTCCCCGATCTGATCCAAAAAAACAGTAAAAAGGATTTCAGATTCAGGGTTTTCAGGTATGGCATGCTCCATCTCTTTAAGGCTTAAACCAGAGGCAATCATGGTTGTTAATACAGGGCTGATCATATTTTTATCAAGATGGACAGCCTTTTTAAGGTATTTTATTCCTTGCTCCTTTCTGCCAAGGTTTAAAAGCAGGCCGCCATATTGAAGAGCATTATCTGCACTGGCAATATCAAGTTTAACACTCTGTTTTAACACTTTTTCAGCAGCAGCTTTATTGTTCCTGGCGAGAAACAGTCCAAACCGCTTGGCATGGCTGCCGTTGGCAGGGTTCAGGGAGATTGATTCCAGGTAATACTCTTCTGCCTTGTCATATTTGTGAAGAAACCAGGATATGTTTGCAAGTCTATATATGTATTCTGCATTAAGGGGATCAAACCAGGAAGCACGCCTTGTGATTTTTTCTATCTTTTCAAGCTGTTCAACAGGGGTTGTAAAGCTTATTTTCATCTTTTTAATGTGTGAATAGTAAAATTGTGCCAGCAATATGGAAATATTGCATAAAACAATCAGAAAAAAGATTATGCCTGCTCCGGCAGGTAGAATTTGCCCGGCTTTTCTGGACTTTACCGTGGAAAGGTTGGTTGCAACATTTTTTACACGTATCCTGGTGTTTGATGCAGAAACGGCCAGGGCCGCTGACAAAGCAAACCAGAGGCCATTTGCTCCGACATGGAAATTAAAATCAGATAAGCTGTGCAGTAATATGCATATCATTCCGGTTATGCTTCCTAAGTATAGATATATTGCATAGGCATCTTTCCTGGTTGTAAAGGATTTATATGTTTCCCTGAAAAATATGAATAAAAAGGAGAAAATCAGAATAATACCAGGCAGTCCTCCCTCAATGGCAAGTTCAATATAATCATTGTGTGCATGTTCCAGAAGATTTTTCCCATCAACTGTCTGATAGGAGCGGTAAATATCGGCAAATGTACCAAATCCAGAACCTGTAACAGGAAAATCCCGGATGATTTTTTCACTGTCCTTCCAATATTTGAATCTTGCCAGATATATTCCGCCTTCAGGTGCTTCAAGCTTAACAAATCGATTGTTAATAGGTCCCCAGCCAAACCAGGCAATGGAAAGTCCTGCAACAACAATAAGGGTCATAATAAGGGTTAAATTTTTTTTGCTTGTCTTTTTTTTAAGGGATATCAGCAGGAAAAATATCAATCCTGCACCTGTGCTTATCATGCCTCCCCTGGACAGGCTTATAAAAATGGATATAATGATAAGAAGGGCACCTGTGCCAATCAGAATATGTATATTTGCTTTTTCCTGCTTGAGAATTTCAAGAATTGCTGCAAGAGTCCCTTTATCGTCTATCCTTGGTCTATGGAATAAAAACAGGGCAAGTGTTATGGGAAAGATCATTTCCATGAGCCCTGCATAATGGTTGCGGTTAATGTATGGTCCCATGACTGCGGCATTTTCAGGAGTATGCCTGAACCATAGTGCAAGATTGTCTGTAAGATAGAGTTGGAGAATAGAAGAAAACGCAAGAACAGAACCAAAAACAGTGATAATTAATACTGTTTTTTTCAACATGATTTTATGGGTAAGAAGCTGTACTGACAATATATAAAAGAGCACATATGTTGAATATCTCAAGAATTCCAGAAAGGTTGCCCTGGGATGGATGGATATGGTCATTGCAAGGGCATTGTTCTGTATCCCGTAAGATACGGGTGAAATAATTCTGATTATCTGGGCAGGCAAAGGAATTATCTGGATCAGGATGTAAGCAAGGAATAATAACAGAGGAAGCAGGCCAGGGACTTTATAAAGCAGTGCATCTGTTTTGTATATATGGATAAAGTAAAGTAAAAACCCTGAGGCAGCACTTATTTCCATTACAGCATATGACCAGGGTTCAACCGTGCCAAAGGCCAGGGGAGAGAAAATAATTACAAAAAAGAAAAACTTTTTTGATAGATTTTCAAGCATTGTTATTCACTGCCCATGGTTAACCGTCATTAGTATCATTGGATGAATAATAATAATCACCATAATGGTTATAATAGTATCCGCTCTGTTTTGAGTTGAACCGGTTTAAAACAATTCCTGTAATGGGGGCTGTTACTTCATTTAATTGTTTAAGTACTTTAGTGATTAAGTCATAGGGTGTTTTACCGGCAGAAGTAACAAGGATTACACCATCTGTTTTATTACTTATAATTACAGGATCAGTTACACCTGTTACTGGTGGAGAATCTATAATAATAACATCGTATAACTCTTTATATTGATTGATCATATCTGTAAACCTGTTTGAATGAAGGAGCTCGGAAGGGTTTGGAGGTATTGGCCCTGATGTCATTATATCAAGGTTTTTCAGGCACTCTTTTTTAATTGCATCTCCTGCTTCGGGCAGTGTACCGGCAAGATATGAGCTTAATCCGGATGAATTATCAAGGTTTGAGAGAATATGCTGGGTTGGACGTCTCATATCAGCATCGATTAAAAGGATATGTTTGTCAGTTTGCGCCATTGTTGCTGCAAGGCAAATGGAAATCGAAGACTTGCCATCCTGTTTTGCAACGCTCGTAACGATCAGGGTTTTAGGCGGTGTTTCTGCCGAGGACAAAAATACAGATGTTCTCAGGCTTTTAAAGCTTTCTGCAATGGAGGAATCAGGCTGTTTCATAAAATTTTCCACGACTGATTCTTCTTTTTTCTTAAGTAGTTCAATTGTTCCAATCACCGGGATATCAAACTTTTCTTCAATATCTTCGGGTGTTCTTGCAGTATTGTCTAAATATTCAAGAAAGAAGGCAAGCCCTATGCCGCCAAAAACTCCCAGAATTATTCCTAAAAGGACATTTCTTTTTTTCTTTTGTCTGTTAACAGGCATTACAGGGAGTTCTGCTTTTTTTAAAACCCATACATTAACCAGCTGGTTTTTTTCAGTCAGGCCTTTTTCTTTGATATTTTTTATCAAAGCATCGTATAGATATTTATTTGTTGTAACTTTTCTTTTCAATATATCAAGCTGGATCGATTTTTCACTCAGCTGCTCAGCCTCGAACTTTGACTGGTTAAACATATCCTTAAGTTTCTCTTCATTGGCTTTGGCAAGAATGTATTTATTTTGTATTATTTTTGCAGCTTTGCTCAGCTCCTGATGTTTTTTGGTTTTCAGGCTTTTAAGTTTATTTTTGGCCGTGATCATTTTTGGATGTTTATGTCCGTATTTTTTTGACAGGTCGGAAATGCTCTGTTCAGCAAGGAGGATCTCCTTGTTAATTGCATCCACGGAAATATTTTCAGCAATTGCGGGAATGGTTTCCAAAACAGAGTCGCTTGTTGTTTCTGTCTGGCTGTAGATCAGTTCAAGTTCTTTTCTATGGGCTTCTGCCTGGGTCAGACGGGTTGAAAGGCTTGAGAGACGTTCCGGAAGTATTGCAAGCCTGTCTTCTATGGTCACAATATTATATTTTTTTTTATAATTGTGCAGGGCTTTTTCAGACTTTTCAAGCTCCTGCCTCTGGGAGTCTGCTTTTTTTTTCATCCACTCAATACTGTAGCTGGAAGTCTGCATGCGCATATCAAGAAGGACATCTATGTATGCTTTTGCAACCGAATTGGTTACCTGCATTGCAATGGCAGGGTTTGGCGAAGTAAAACTGATCTGTACAATTTTTGTATTTTCCATTGGCACGACAATAATGCCGTTCTGTATGGCACTTTGAAGCTGTTCTGCCTTTGTGGGGGGAGTATAGGCAGAAGATCTGGAATCTGGTCCTTCCAAATTATTATTCATGTCAGAAGAAGATAATTTTTCAATACCTATGATTTTTTTTATGGATGTAAACACACCTTTTAACCAGGATGCAATGCTGCCGAAAAGGGAGGGCTTCTTTTCAACCACAGGGAAAAAAGAGTCATATATTTTTTCATACCCGAGAAAATCCACTACTTTTTTTGCAACTCTTGCACTGCTTATAATATGGGACTGGGTTGCTGTAAAAAAAGGATCATAACCATATCCTGCATACCTGAATCCCGTCAATGACAGGTTGTTGCTCTTTTCAATCATTACATCGGTTGTGGCTGTATACATTGGTATTGAAGAGGATGTAAAGGCAGTAATGATTGTTATAACCACAGTTATGATAAAGAATGTCAAAGCACTGTTTTTATGTTTAGCAATTACTCGCAGATAGTCCCTGATATGTATTTCCTGGGTTTCCATAATACTCCGTATATTTAGAAAAAGCTTTCCGGTACAATGATCACATCATTTGCAAGAATTTTTTCATCCATATCCACATCCTTAAGTACTTTTTTTTCACCATTGATTTCCCTGATAATCCGTACATCGCCCTTGGCGGCGATGCCTGTAAAGCCTCCGGCTTTTGTAATGGCTTTAATAACAGTGAGATTGGATTCAAACTTATATGAATCAGGGCTTTCCACTTCTCCTGAAACATAGTATACATCGGCTTTTGATATATAGATGGTATCGCCGTTTTTTATGTAAAGGTTAAATGATGTATCACCTTCCCGTATCAGTTTGTCAAGGTCAATGTTGATTATCTCCTGTTTATTTTTTTTTGGGCCTGCTCTCTTTATTGTGGCACTGTTTCCTGCATTGGATGTTAAACCTCCTGCCTTGGAAACAAATTCAAGGAATGTAATTTTCCCCCTGAGTTCGTACTGCCCGGGAGATCTTATCTGTCCAAGAATAACAGCTGTTTTACTTTTAAATTCCTTTATAAAAACATCAATCTGCGGGTTTACAAGGTATCCGTCGGCAAAAAGTTTTTCAAGTTTGGATGCAATTCTGGGAACGGTCAGGCCTTTAATATTAACTTCTCCCAACAGAGGGACTCTGATTGAGTTGTCTGCATTAACCCTTACGGTCTTGGAAAGGTCTTCATTCTCATAAACATATATGCTTAATACATCCCCTTCTCCGACAATATAATTTTCAGAACTTATACCTGTACCAGGGAATAACAGCGCAATAATATAAAAAATTAAAAAAAGAGGTTTTATATTTGGGCAGCATTTAAAGGTCAATCTTCATCCTCAGGTAAATCATTTCATTATCATAGTCATAAATACTATAATTCGAGTTCCTAGTAGTATAGTGATAACCTGCTTCAAATACAAGCCATTTCTTTGCATCGAATTTTATGGCAGGACCGATTCCAAAGATATCATCGTCCCTTTCATCAATGGCTCCGTGCATTCCGCTGCCTTCATAGCGCTCTCTTGTGTAGGATGCATTAATTGCTCCTGACCATTTCTGGGTAAAACGGAGTAGAAATGCTGAGCTTATACCCCTTGTTCTTATGAAATATGAATCTGGCAATGTTGTCTCATGGTATTTCTGAAAAGCACTGAAAAGTACAGAGGATTTTGGTGTAATGGCATGTTGAATCTGGGCTTCCAGGGAAAAGTCTTCTTCATCCCTGCTGTTGTTTTTATCAAACTTTTTTTCAATATATCCACCTTTTACCTGACCCTTTGATTTTGCCGAGATCTCCCAGTCAATACCAGCATAATATCTGTTTTCAATAGAGTCATCATTTGAGCGGTTATCATAGTTAATATATGTCCGTTCATATTCCATGAAAACAGAAGTTTTGGGCATGAATTTATAAAAAACATAGGCTGCAATGGAATTATCTTTTCTATCCCTGAACTGGTTCACATTTTTATCAAACCGTGTGATATAATTTGAGAAATCAAATCTGAACTTAAGTTTGGGGGAAGGCTCATAGGAAGCTACAATGGTTGCAATATTATCATAGTATTCATCAAGTTTTTTACCAAGGCCGTCATCATTAATATCACTTCTGATATTATACTGGTCAAACAGTTCAAGGGAAACATCAAAACCAAAATTATAATTAAAAAATCCTTCAGCAGTGTGGTTGGTGTGGTTATATTTAGAAAATCCAGAGTAATAGACAAAGGATGGTGAGTATAAAAAATATGTCTGCATTCTCCGTGATTTATCTGCCTGCATATGACTGAATTCAATTCCACCAGGTGTGGAAGGTGAAGTTGATATGTTTAAAAGTTTTTCACGGCTTTCCGGAAGAGCAAGCCAGATGCCGGGTGCAATGGTTGTAATAAAACTTTTATCTTCATGCCCATGGGTGAAAAACAGATTGCTTGTGTGAACAGTCTCAAGGGATATGAACGGATGAAAATAACCTCCTTTATCTCCAAAAACATCGGCAGTAATCCCTTTTGTCGAAGCTTTTTTTGTTGTTTCAGAGGATTGGCCTGATGGGACATCCTCGGAGGAATAAGCGGTTTGGAAAGAAGTGAAGAATATACATAATAAAGCTAAGAATATAATTATTGTCCTGTTCATCATCGGTACTATCCCCTAAAGCTTGTTGGTTAAAATTTTTTTGCGGTATAAATATTATGTTAGGTATATACTATCTAGGAGAAACAGTTGTCAACAAAAAAAAAGACCCTGTATTTCCATACAGAGTCTTTTTATTTTTCTCATGGCCTGATGGGCGAAGTAGGTGTCGGCGGTATGGGCTCAGGCGGATCTATGGGATCAGGAGTATCAGGGTTCGTAGTATATGCCAGTCCTTTATCTCTCAAGCATTTCGCACTTGCAATCTCATTCTGTCTGAACACAGGATTGTTGTCCGCTGTCCTTGCATCGGCTGCAGCTTTGGAAATAATCTGCTGCTCAATGCCGTCACTTGTTGCACACCAGCATAGTTCGTCAAGTTTTATTTCCTTGCTGTGTTCATAAATATATCTCATCACAAAGTATGGCTTGTAATCAAGGCCAATGGCAATTCTCATGCACTCGCAGGGCGGTGCATCGCCGTCTAAAGCCTTTGTAATAGCCTTTTTCAGAATAGCTCTTTTTTCAACAACGCTATTGCTGCTTTGGGTCAGCATGGCAGTATACTCTGCTTCCCATTTTTCCATTTTCTGTTTTTCTGCGGCAAATCCACTGGGAGCAATTCCAATAAGAAATATGGTAATTGTTGCCAGGCAGTATATGGTCATTCTGTTCATAAAGCACCTCAAAAAAGAATCTTTTTTTAACCTTTATAACAAACATTACATACTTTTGCAAGGCTTATTACATAATTTTGTATAATTTAGTTATAATTTTTGTAAAATGATGCTTCCAGGTGCATAAGTTTTTTGAGGATTTGAGGTGAATTCTGATTTCTTCCTTTACCATAGGTATTAAAAGAAACTCCTGTTTGAAAGCGGTAGCTCTCCTCACGATTTCTCGCAATCCACCTTGTGGTGGCAATGATTTCAAGGGGATTTTCCATCCCGGGTATTATAATTTTAACAATAATTGATGAACAAGGTTTGATACGCTGATTGCACAGAAAGCTTGCACCTCCTTTACTCAGATCGAGAACAGGGTAATAGTTATTTGAATATTCTGTTTTAAAAAAGAAAAACTTTCTTTTTTTAAAAAACAGAGTTGTACCGGGAATCGTAAATCTTTTACATTTTCGTTTCTTCAATGCAGAACAGACCTTTTTTGATTGAATTTTAAAATAATTTTACCATAGGTGCCGGGTGAATAAAAGGGCAAGTTGAAAAAAGTGATAAATTAGCGTATTATATTTTTAATGACAAGGCCCCATTGGATAAATATGAAAAAGAAAAAAATAATTGCATACCCTGGAATAATTCTGCGTGAAGAATTTGATGACTGGGCTGTTCTTTTTAACCCTGATAATGGTGAGGGATTTGGGATTAATCCCCTGGGTGTATATATCTGGAAACTGCTTAATGGTTCAAACAGTATATCAGATATTGCACTTGAGATCCGAAAAAACTGTGAAGGGGTTCCGGAAGATGCTGAAAAATATATAGAAGAATATCTGAATTCTCTGGTGCAAAAGGGTCTTGCCGGAGAAAAGATTTAAAACAGTTTGGCAGCAATGGAGAATTACCTGGTGCATGAATATCCTTTGACAAGCCTATATTTTTATTTGACCAGCGGGTGTAATTTAAAGTGCAGACATTGCTGGATCAATCCGGAATATCAATCCGTGAACAGGAATGCTTCTTCAATGGCTGTTGAGGATTTTACTCAATGTATTGAACAGGCGTTACCCATGGGGTTAAAGGGAGTCAAGCTGACAGGCGGTGAACCTTTTTTACATCCTGAAATTGACCAGCTCATTGATATTGTTCAGAAGACGGAGTTAAGACTTGTAATTGAGAGTAACGGCTGCTTGATCACACCTGCATTGGCAGATAAAATCAGTAAATGCAGGTCTCCTTATATATCAATCAGTCTGGACAGTACAGAAAAAGAGGTCCATGAATGGCTGAGGGGGGTAAAAGGATGTCACAAAACCGCTGTGAATGGTTTGCAGTACTGCCTTGATGCAGGTCTGCCAACCCAGATAGTAATGAGTCTTTTGAAAAGAAACAGATATAATATTGATAACATGGTTAAGTTTGCCATGGATATCGGGTGTGAGTCAGTAAAATTCAACATTGTGCAGCCAACTGAACGGGGAAGAACTATTTATGAAAAAAATGAGAATTTAACCATTGAAGATTACATAAGTATTGGCCGATATATATCACATAAACTGCAGCCAGAAGTTAAGATCAGGTTGATTTACAGTATCCCGCCTGCTTTTCTGCCTCTAAGCTATATGCTGGGCGGGTATAAACATGGCTGCGGCAGCGGTTGCGCAATAAAAAATATTTTGGGGATCCTGTGGAATGGAAATATTTCCATATGCGGTATTGGTGAAAATGTTGAGGAACTCATCCTGGGAAATATTCAATCCGTGGGACTTGAAAAGATATGGAAAAAGAGCGGGATAATTGATATAATCAGAAACGGGCTGCCGGATAAAATTGAAGGTATATGTTCAGACTGCATATTTCAAAAAAAATGTTTTGGCTATTGTCCGGCAAACAATTATTATAGTACAAGAAATTTATTAGCATCGGGATGGTTTTGCACTAGTGCATATTCAGATAATTTATTCCCTGCTGTCAGGTTGAAAAAAAATGAAGAATAAACAGGAGAATAAAATGAAAGTATTGAAATGGGAGAAACCTGTTCTGGAAAGTTTTGAAACAGTTGACTCTCTGGAATGTACTTGTCAATCAGGTTCTGCTGCTACAGGGCAGTGGGAAATATGTAATTCCAATGGCAGTTCTGCAGGATGGTGGTGTAATGCCAGTGGCGGAGCAGCAGGAAGCTGCCATAATTCAGGTGGAAGCCCCAGGTGACAACCGGAGGATATGGCATTGCATTGAAAGAAACTTCTGATTTCTCAATTGCCATAAAGATAAATGACCTTCCTGGTCAATTCAGGGATATAACAACTCAGCTTTTAAATTTTAAAACATGTGACAAGTCTTGCAGGCCATTATTGTATGTGGGCTGTAATGAATCCTTTGCAGAAAAATATGATCTTGTAGAAAATGCATTAATAAATAATATTTTCAAATACAGATTCAGAGAGGATCTCTATTTTCTCAGGGTTCCGCCTGATAATGGCAGAAAGCTGTGGTTTGAAAGTTCAATTCAGCAGATACTCCTTGCTGTCTCTTTTGTGATTCAGAATGAGATAATGCCCCGGGGTGGACTGCCAGCCCATTCCCTGCTTCTGGAATATAAGAACAAAGGGATATTGTTAGTCGGAGGAAGCGGCACTGGTAAAACAACAGCATCTAAAAGGGTGAGACTGCCCTGGAAAGCCTTGTCAGATGATCAGGCGTTCATAGTAAAGAAAAAGGGAGCGTTCCGGGCACATCCCTTTGTTACCATAAGCGAATGTCTGGACATAGGTCTGCCTGTACCCCGGGACCTTAATTATTCCATCCCTCTTACCTCGATTTTTTTTCTCAACAGATCAGATAGAGACAGGGTTACAGGGATTAACAGAGCAAAGGCGGTTTATGAATTTTACAATGCTGCTGTCCTGCTTGTGAAATTCTATTATAAAAATTTCAGCACCAGCCCGGAACTTAAGTATTTAAGGACAATAATATTCAGCAATGCCTGTGATATAATACAATCAATACCTTCCTATAAACTTGAAGCAAGTCTTACTGGCAGGTTCTGGGAAACAATCCAGGAGGTGGTGGATTGTGATACCTGAACAAAGTGATACTGATTTAACTTTTGTGGTTGGTTTTTCCATGTTCCCGACCCTTCAACCTGGTGATGAAGTGATTGATTTGAACCATGGTGTTTTCCATGTCGGCGATGTTGTTGCCTTTTGTGCAGAGGATCGATATTTTCTCCATAGAATAGTTAAAATTGAAAATAAAAAGATATTTACAAAGGGTGATAATAATACAGATATGGACCCTTTGCCCATTAAAGAGAGTGATATAATGGGAAGGGTTGAAAAAGTCAGAAGGGATAAGAAGATATTTAAAGTCAGAAACGGTTTGCAGGGCCGTGCAGCAGGTATGAAATGTCAGGTTGTCAGCATATTAAAAAGAAAACTGGTGGATGCAGTTAAGTCTGCCGCTAAAATCAGACCTGTCTCCCTGCTTATTAAAACAATCGGGCAAGCAGTCTGTAATAATCATTTTTCAATTATTAAACAAAAGGAATATCTTTTTATGATTTTTTGCAGAAAAGCATTTTGCGGGTATTATGATTCTGACAGGCAGGAGTGGCTGTTAAGAAGAAGATTTAAATTAATACTCTCCCATACTCAATTAAATAAAATAATAAAACAGATTGAAATGAAAAAAAAATAAGGGAAAATCATGCTGGATGATTTTCCCTTAAACAGTTATCTATCTGACAGGTTCCAGTTCAACCCGTCGATTCTGGGCCCGGCCCTCCTTGGTTTTATTTGTGGCAATTGGACTTGATTCGCCAAAAGCCTTACATGTAAGCCTTGAAGAATTAATCCCCTTATTCACAAAGTATGTTTTAATGGCGTTGGCCCTGCGCAATGAAAGATCTTTATTATAGGCAGCAGCACCTCTGTCATCAGTATGTCCTTTAAGAATTATTTTCATATCTGGATTTTTTGTCAGGATTTTATATGCATCATCAAGGTTTTTATATGCAGATGGTTTAATATCTGCCTTGTTTGTGTCAAAAAGAGCATCACCAAATGACCAGCATCCTTGTACATTAACCTTTGCACCCAGAGGAGTGTTCGGACACATATCGTTTTCATCAAAAACTCCATCATGGTCAGAGTCTTTTCTTACTTTTTTTGCAGGTTTTACTTTTTTAACTTTTTTTGGTTTATGGCCGGATTTTCTTGTGAGGAACACCTTTTCCACAAAATCAGCCATTGCATCACTTGCAAGCAGGCTGTCACCATTGGTTGAAAAACCGCAGCCTGTGGTATTTGCCAGATCATTCATGAATTGAGCACCTTCAGCAGCTGCACCCACAGAGATAGTGTAAATACAAAGGGAGGAACCGAACCTGGCCTTAAGCTCCTTTGCATAATCAAGGGTATTTGGCACTATCATATCTGTTTTCTGGCCGTCACTTATGATAATTATAGCTTTATTGCCGGAAAGGGGTTCAAGATCTTTACCGGCAGCTGTGAGAGCATTATATAATGGGCTGCATCCACCAGGAACAGTCACTTTGTCAATGCCTTGTGTAAATTGGCTGGTTGAGTAATTACTCATTCCATAGAACAACTCAGTGTCATTTTTTGATACTGAAGGATCGTGTCCAAAAGACCTGAAGCCAGCTGTCTGTCCAAGCTGGGGTATGGTCTGGTTCATTCTTTCAGCAACTGCTTTTGCAATGGCAAACTTTTGATTGCCATTGTGATAGTCAAGCATGGAACTTGATGCATCAAAAATCACAAGGAAACTATCAACTTTTGGCGCATACTGACTTGAGCTGAACGAAACCGGTGTAAAAGACGGCAATGGTTTTACAGGACCGGTTGCAGCACAGCCTGCTAAAAAAAGAATGGCAGCAATGCCTGTAAAACATCTCATAATAAATTGACGGGTCATTTTTCCTCCTTTGAAATTTTAATTGTTTATATTGTTTAAAGTGTGTTGCTTAATACTATATCTAATATAAGATGATGGTTCTTAAAGCAATCTTTTTTTACGAATTTGGTTTCATAATTATTATTTTTATATCAAATCCCCCTGGTATCTTTTAAAAATTTCCTATAACAATCATGGGGATTTGCAAGGTTAAAATTGCCTGTCATCTCAAAAGCAAGCCCGGGGCAGCTTCCATTGCAGAATTCGTTCCATTCACAATGCTCGCAGCCCGGCACCTGATTCATGGGAATTTTCCGTCTGTTCTTCAATGCATCCAAAACAGGGTGATGCTTCCATATTTCACTTAATGAATCAATGTTAATTCTGCCCATTTCCAGCTTGCCCAGCATATTACATGGAGTAATTATTCCATCGTGATGTATGGAAAGCTTATTATACATACATCCGCAGGCAGTGAGATATCCCATGTGCCATCTTGTTGTTTTTTCGCCTGTTTTTCTGGCATGCTCCATTTCCTTGAAACTTTGTATTTTTGCAAGTGGTCCTGCCATGGCAGTTATACGGTCTTTATATTTCTTCTTTAATCCGGAAAGTATTTCCATTGCCCGGATCTGCTGTTCCGGAGTTATTGCAATGTCGGGCTGGTTATCACTCCCTGAACCCATGGGCATGGCATCATTTGTTCCAAAACTGTTTATGCCGATATCTCCCAGGAGCAGCTTTGCTGTGTCGCCCAGACTATCAACATTGTACCGGTTTATTGTGACTCTGACTGTTACGGGCAATTGAGCTTCTTTAAGAAGGCGTAAACCGTGGACAGCTTTTTCAAAAGAACCTTTCCCTCTGCTTTTATCATGTATTGCAGCACAGGAGCCGTCAATGGAAACCTGAATGCTGTTTAACCTTATTTTCCGTCTGCCTTGTTCAAAAGCATTAATTGTTTTCTGTGTAATAAGTGTTCCGTTTGTATTAATGGAATATCTCATGCGGTTGGCAGTCAGGCTGTCAATAAGTTCCCATATATCAGGTCTTACAAATATTTCGCCTCCGCTCAGGGTGACGTCCCGTACAGCAAGACGTCCAAGTTCATTAAAGAATTTAAACCATGCCTCTTTTTTAAGATCAGGTCTCAGAGCCATTTCATCATTGTAAAAACAATAGGCACAATTAAGATTGCATTTTCCTGTCAGGGAGAGATCAAGTGATTTCGGAGCATCATTATAATTTGGAAATTGCAGGTCTTTACCATGCTCTGATAGATCATGGGGGTGGTTTGAGGCAGCAGCAAAGTTTTCAGATTCAAGCTCACAGAGAAATTCATGGATATCAGAATTTATAGTGTCTGGCAAAGCAGATTTGAAATATTGTTTAATATCATCTGCAATACAGGCAGCACTTCTGGAACCATTCAGTCTCTGCCACACAAGAAAACCAGTGGTGTTTATGGCTTTTTCAATACCCCTGTCCGCATCATATAGAACTGCTCCGTTGTTGTTAAGGCCTCTGGTAGATATTGCAGGCAAAGGTTTGAAAAATAAATTTTGATCCATATAACCCTGCTCAAAAACCATAGCATGCCCAGACATCTCACTTTCAATTTAGTTTAACTGATTTGGAGTATAGTCCGTTTTAGTAGGATTATCAACATCAATAAAGAATTAATCAATTGACACGCAATGAATTAAGAGTATTATTTATGCCTGAATATATTATCCTTTATTAAAAGGTTTATTGTTTTGAACATTCAATCAAACAGCACCTTGATTCTTTCAGGAAAATATTTTACAGACCTGATGTGTACTGTATTGGACAGGAGTGCTGATTTTCGATTTCAGGCACAAGGTTACAGCATGTCACCGTTTATCAAAAACTATGATATCATTACAATTTCTCCTGTTTTTCAAAACAAGGTTGCAACAGGTGATATAGTGGTGGTTCTTTTCAGGGATAAAAGATCTGTTCTGGTCCATAGAATAATAGACAGAAATAATGGTCAGTTTATTATCAAAGGCGACAATAATAAATCAGATGATGGATTTTTTAAAACAGATCAAATCATAGGGGTGGTCACTAAAGTTGAAAGAAATGGAAGAAAAATATGGTATGGCAGAAATAAGACTGGAAAGCTCATTGCTTTTCTTTCAAAAACAGGCTTATTAAACAGTTTTATCCTTCCGGTATTAAGATTTTTCAATGCGCCATTTTAAAATTGCTTTTTTCCGTGCCTGGGCATTCTCACAAAAATAATCAACAGGAGTATCGAGTTTGCCTGTTTCAAGAAAAGAGTTTGCAGGGCAGAAATAACAAAGATTCACAATTTTGCATGTATCACATTTGTTCAGAAAGTCCTTGTTGTCAGAGTGTGCGTTGACAATCCTTGTTGCAATTTCATTGTAGGCATCCATTAAAGGCATTTTTTTTACATCACGCATATAATCAGGATGATAAAGGGAAGAACAAAGCCTTAATTTTCCATCATAAGTTATTTCAAAACCATTTTTTAATATACCGCATGTAAAAATTCTGCCTGAAGAACTTATTTCCTGATTGTAGATAAGCTGATCACAATTTGTAATAAGCGCATCTTTCCGTGCAAAGTTGTTGTGCTCAATTCTTATTATTTCATCCTTGCTGAGACGTTCAGCCATTATTCTTTTATTGCGTTCTTCATTTCTGTCATACCTTTTATGCAGGAAAGGATCGAACTTGAATTTTTTTTTTGAGTATTTTGAACAAAATTCAGTAATATCTTCAAGCTCATGGACGTTTGAATGGATTGCCATGGCTTTCAGAGAAACAGATATATTGTTTTTAAACAACAGGTCAAGCCCTGCTTTAAATCGTTTGTAACTTCCTTTTATGCCGGATACTCTTTCATAGGTTTTTTCACTAATACCATAAACTGT
>Ga0256846_1000111_pt1 | contig 35580 bp, 36 predicted proteins | sample TevniametaG_FD_189098 | JGI IMG/M metagenome (GOLD analysis project Ga0256846, IMG submission 189098) | Tube worm associated microbial communities from hydrothermal vent at the East Pacific Rise, Pacific Ocean - Tevnia | ecosystem: Host-associated > Annelida > Integument > Unclassified ...
CAGAAAAAATGATTTCACTTTTTTTAAAATTACTGCAGCATTAATTACTCCTGAGAAAGAAATTTATATTGGTGATTCCGGCGGGCATTTTTTGTCAAAGTATAATTGGGCAGGGGAGTTTATGGGTCGAACAGGAGAGAAGGGGCAAGGTCCTGCGGACATTAATATGATTCATTATCTTAAATACTATAAAAAAAATATTTATTTTTTTGATACAAAGATTTTTAGGGTTTCTATTCTAAGTGGAAATTTGAAGCCGGTGGGTTTCATAAATACCAAACGATATATTAGGGGAAATATGTTTATTCTAAATTCCAATAGTATTTTGTGTACTTTCGGATTAAACATGAAGCAAGGATACAGGATAGGAAAAATAGACTTAAAAGGGAGGATAATTAATTTATTTTTTAATAAAACACAATTTGGAGAATTTAAAAAACAAAAAGACGAATTGGAGTGGGCAATAAGGCTTTGGACATCAAAACTTAAATCCGGTTATTCTTACAATAAAGGTGAAATTATAGTGAGCTATGAATATCCTAAAAATCCGGTAGAGTTTATGGTTTATGATCATAAAGGGAGTAAAAAAAGGAGTTTTTTCTACTATCCGGACAAAAAATATCAGTTCCCGAAATATAAGCAGTCTTACCCTCTCAAAATTCCTAAAAATCGAATACATTATTTAATACTTTCATCTCTTTTTTCTTATAAGAATTTTTACATTGCTTTTTTTAAATGTAAAAGTATTAAAAAAAGTGCGGATAATTATGAGAAATTTATGTATCTTGTATTTAATCGACAAGGGAAATTGCTTGCGGAAAAATCGATGAAGGATGACATGGAGTTTTTCAATTTGACTCGGGATGGTTATTTGATTGGGAAAAAAATAGATGATACTATCCCCAAAGCAATAATTTATAAACTTAATTTCTGAAGGTTATAATGATCAAAACCCTATGTGTTCTTTATAAAACGGACGATGTAGGGGAAGGAGTAGTGAATTGAGTGATTTAAAATATAAAAAGAATACCATGAATAAAATTATACTTGTATTGTTATTTTTTGTTCATTTTTTAATATCCTCGAAATTTTATGCAGACACAAAAATTGAACAGGGAATGAAAAAGATGGATTATGCACTCGGAGAGATGGGAAGAAGAAACTATAAAAAGGCCTTATCTCTTTTTCTAAACTGCTATGACAATGCCTCTATGTACGGGAAAGATTTTCTTGATATCAGAGATTCTTTTTTACTGATATATCTTAAAAAAATGATTTCCTTGTATCCGCCAACAAAAAATGAAATTGTAAAACGTTATAATACAATTCTCGAAAAAATAGATAGAGGTAGTTTCAAAAGGAGTGAAATATGTCCGATAGTTGGTTTAGCGGAGATATTAAAATTTGAAAAACAACTTTCTGTTTTTTTTGAAAAGCTTTCGGCAAAAAAGTTAACGGAGGAAAAACTAAGTATTGTAACGAAAGTTTTTTATCGTGTTTTATTCAAATACAAAAAATACAGAGATATTTATATGAATATGGATCTGGTCGGTTCTGCTAAAAAGTTAGTAAGCAAATGTAAAAAGGATATGTTTGGAGAAATATTGCGAAACGGTACAATTGATATCTTAACAGAATATGTACTGATTCTGAATTATAATAAAGATATTTCAAAAGTTAGAATTGTTGAAAAAATGATTGATGATCTAAAGCAAAGCAAAAATTGAATTGGGGGTGACGGTGTCCAAAAGGGATTCCTTCCCTCCGGTCAGTTTCCCGAAAAGGGATTCCTTCCCTCCGGTCAGTTAACTTTATTCTTTGATTTTTTTCAAGGGGGAATATGGAATCCGTCCTTACGGAAGAATGGGGTAAATTGCCATTTACCCCTACTGCAAATAAAAGGGGGCAGGACACTTTTTTATTTAATTGCATCTACTTCTGTAACGATAGCAAAATATTCTTGTGGGTTTATATAGTATAGTGTGAGTATGGTGTTAATTTTGTTCCGATAAGGTTATGTCTCCGTAGCTGGTATTGATGTTGATCTCAAAATCTGTCCCTTTCTTTGAGAAAGTTGTTAAATGTTTGTTTTTTGTTGATACTATCTCAAGACCGGTTTCATTTTTTATTATCCCGTATTTTGTATTCATACTTAATGTAGGATCTTTTCCGGATGGAATTTTTAAATGAATATCCGAAAAAGAGTTAGTAATAAATATGTTATCAAACATTGAAACAAAAGAAGCATACAAATCACCATGTGATAGGAGAATATTCAACTTTTTACCTGAGACATCTACTAATTTTATTCTATTAAAAGAGTTTTTTATAGAAATCGAATCCGAGTTTAATTTGTAAGCCTTGATTTTGCAATGTCTTGAACTTACTATAAACTCTCTTGTATTTACTTTGGAGATTTCTATTTTATTGTGAGAATCTTTAATTTTTATCTGATCTGAATTAACATTTTTCAGTATTAATCTGGTATGAGCACCCTTTATATTAATGGAATCACTTCTACCTATATCGGAAAGATAAAGGGAGGAATGGGAGATTTTACAATCTAAAGAATTTATTTCTTCAATCTCAGCTTTTGAGAATTCCAAGTCCAATTCTGTTTTTCCACTTATCTTTTTTATTTCTGTGTTACCGAATTTATTGATTATGCTTATATCTGAGTTAACATTGTTGATCTTAATATCACCGAATTTTTCATTAATTCTAACGGAACCATTTATATTTTCTATGTTGATATTCCCTAACCTGTTTTTTATTTCAATTTTTGTGTTAGCGGTTACGTAAACAGTGAAAAAAGTTCTTACTCTTTTGTAAGGGAAATCATCTTTGGAAGATTTGCTTCTGAGAACAACTTTGTTATCTGATATTTTTGACTTAATCATCACCGATTCTTTATATTTTTTAACTTTTGATGAATCGGCATGGTAGACTATTTTTACCGATTGAACCGATGTTTTGTTGTCCGATGATGGAAATATTTTAATTCCTCCAGCCTGGTTATCTATTCTGATTGATTTCAGCGGATGTTCGTAAGTAAAATTCTTTGTGAATTCATGAGGGTGATTTTTGTCTGAAATAGATATGTTGCTCGAATTACAGTTTTCAAGAAATGTGATTTTACCGGAATCGAAATACTGAAAAATAAAACCAAATAGTATAAGACCAACAATAAGAAATAATTCTTTTTTTTTCATTTTTTTTGTTTAATGTACAGGACTATGTTTCTACCACCGATATATATTAATATCAGAGGCCAATATGTTGTGGCAATATCCCATATGTCTATATCAGTCAATCCCAAGTTTTTTGATAAAAATATAATCCCAAGGAAGATTATAAGCACACCCCAAAGTATTGTTTCACTTTTTTTCTTACTCATCGTTCTCCTCCTTTGTCATTAAATATTCTATAACCATTTTCAAACCCACTCCGATAATAAGCAGAGGCCATAGTTTGATTATACTGCTGTACTTAATAACATCTAAGTTTCTTAATAGAAATAATATACCTATGATTAATATAATAATTGATCCCGTTAAAGAGATATTATTTGTAAATTCGTCCTTATTGTTTTTAAATGTTCCCCCTTTTCTTTTAACTTCATTAAAACTGTCTATAATCTGGAAAACATAAAATCCTGCCAAAAGGAGAGAAAATACAACAATCTCACTTACCATTGAATGTCTATCTTCTATGGCTGAATTTACTATAAGTACAATTAACAGAGCAAATAGTAGAACGTATGAAAATCCTTTAGTATAATTTCCGGCATAGAACATGCCCGATCCCGGAAATAGTGCGGATATTATAGCTGCCAGTCCCGAACTTTTCTTCTCTTTATAGTTATTATTATCATTCATGGTTAAGCCTCCTTATTATCAATTTTTCTTTTGACTTTTGATATTGTTTCGCTTTTTTTGTAATTTAAAAAAAAATTTGATTCTTTAATCCTTCCGATGAATGCTTCGGTTTCAACGACAAAGTTTTCAATTCCGGCAACAGCCGTATGTAGTGTTTTGTTTGCGGCGGGAAATATATTTGTAAAATAAAATATATTTAAAAATAGAATGGCGGTTCCGATAGCTGCAGCAATCCATTTAATATATCCATAGTTTTTCTCTTGCGATTTTTCATCTGATGCTTCTCCGATCAGATAGAGTCTGTTCCTTATAAAAAAAGGGACTTCTCTGTCAAGTTCAGGTAAAATTGTTTTTATGTTACTGATTGTCTCTGATAATTCACTACATTGTTTACATAAGTTCAAATGGGTTTTAAACTCTTTTTTTTGGTCAGGATTTAGAAGGTTATCCTGAAATGCGGACAAAAATTCTTCAAATTCATTACATTTCATTTTGTTCACCCATCCTTATATAATTTTGCCAACTGAATTCTTCCTCTGTTGATTCTTGATTTTACAGTTCCCAAAGGTATGTCGAATGATTCCGCTATCTCCTGATATGAGTGGTTTTGAATGTCTCTCAAAATAAGCATTGCTCTTAACTCCGGTTTAAGCATTAATATTTTTTCCCTTAGTATATCTAAATCATCTGTTCTTATTACTTCATCTTCGGGAGAGTGGTTATCATGAACCACATTGTCATTAAAGTCAATCCTGAATTTATTATTCCTATTCTTTCTCCAATAATCTATACAATGATTCTTTGAAATCTTAATTATCCACGAAGTTAAATTAAAGTTTTCATCAAATTTATCTATATTTTTATATACTTTTATAAAAATTTCTTGAGTAAGATCGTTTGCATCATCACTGTTTCCACAGAAACCGAATGAAAGATTGTAAACTGTCCTCGAATGTTTGTCTATTAGCATATTCCAGCCTCTTTTGTCTCCATCCTTTATATATTTAATTAATAATCTATTTTCCATTCCGCAATTATTAGACGTAAAATATTCCCATAAGTTCCATTATTACTTTAACACAATCAAGTTTTAATGTTAACGAAGAGCCACAAAGAGAATAAAGAGAATAGAATTATGGGGGCGAAAGCAGAAATAAAGGGCGATAGTACACCTGATGACCCCATTGCACTTGATATTCCGAAAATTCCCCAGAACACCATCGATATTCCGACGGCAATTCCTATTCCGAAGAGTGCCCCCTTTTTTCCCATCTTGAATGAAAACGGGATGGCAATCAACACCATTATCAGACTGGAGAACGGAAAGGAGTACTTATAATAAAGTTTGGCTTCATATCTTTTAGGATCGGATCTGTTTTTTTTCAAGTAAGTAATGTATTTTTTTAATTGTTGAATATTCATATGTTGGGGGAAGGACAATTTTTTTTGAAACAGTCCTTTTCCTCCGATTACGTTTAATCTTCTTGTTGCGAATTCTCTATATTCTTTAGGAGTATTGTCATTGAAAGTCCTTAAAAATCCATTCCTGAGGATCAGAGTGTTATCTCCGTGCCATTGAGCTATCTTTGATGTGAATCTTTTTTCCAAGGCAAAATTCTCATCAAATTGAATGGCAGTAAAGTTAAGGTATTGCCCTTTCTTTTTGTCAATAAAATCAAAAAAATATATAAAATTATTTTTCCCGGAAACCCAAAATTTATCAAACTCAAAATCAGCCAAGGATCTCCTTTTATATATAATATCAAGTGTCTTCATAGCCTTTCTGTTTGCGTTGGGTGTGATTGTTTCCTGAAGTATAAAGTATCCTATCGAAAGAAATATACCGAGAATTATTGCCGGAGTTGCAATTCTATAAAGACTGATACCGCTAACCTGCATTGTTGTAATTTCATTATTTTTACTCATTAGTGAAAAAGTAAGGAGTACCGAAGTGAGAATTGATACAGGGAGAACAAAGCTGATTATCTCCGGTGTATTGTAGTAGATATATTTGAAAACGTAAAAGAAAGGGATATCGTTTTCAATTACACTATCTATTAGCTCAACAATTCTAACTATGTAAAAAACTAACATTAATGATATGAAGATCAATACAAACATTGACAGCATCCGTTTTAAGACATACCGATCTGTCCTCTTTAAAATTGAAAAGCCATAAGATTTATTTGAGTGGTAAGAGAATTTTTCATTGAAAATAGTTTTTATTTTTTTAAAAGGGGTGAATATCTTTTCCCAATTTAATGTTTTTTCTTTGGAACTGTAAATGTAGAAAAGGATCCCGGAAATAAGGAGAAATACATTTGGAATCCACATTCCGAGAAACGGTGTTGTTATTTTCTTTAAAATCAGGTTTTCCAACATTGTTATAGTTGTGTAATAAACAAAAATAATACCGAGAGATATTATAAATCCACTTACTTTCCCCCCTTTTTTTGTAGAGATACCGAGTGACAATGCGAGAAATCCGAGAGCGATGCATGCAAACGGGAGGGCAAATTTTCGGTGATATTCTCTAACGAGATAGATATTATCAGGATTTTCTTTTATTTTTTTTACAAGCTCTGGGAATACAAAATGTCGATAATTTCTTGATTGTTTTATATTTGCGAATTCAGGAATTGCTTCCGTTGTTTGGACATGAAAAGTTGTAAAATAATTTTTCCCGGGAGACTTCTTTTCAAAACTGTGGAGCGTTGTATTTTTTAGAGCAAAAAAGCTTTGGCTTTTATTCTTCCTCTGAATAATCTTTCCCCTTTTTGCCAAAATTATATTGTCCTTTGTATAGTTCTTTTTGGAGTAAATAAAGACATCTTTCCATTCATTTGTTTTGGTATCAATATCATTGAAATACAACACATATGTAGGAAATTCGTTATTGAATGTTCTAGGCTTGATGTTATTTACCGCTTTGGATAATATTATTTTTGTCTTTAACTTTTGAGATCTGAAATTACTTTCCGGAGCTACAAACATTATAAGAACGGAAGAAATGATCCATGTAACAACTGAAAACATTAGAACCGGTTTAAGGATCCTGAGGTTACTTATCCCCATTGTCCTCAACGCAACGATTTCCGAGTCTGTACTCATCCTGCTCATACCGGCAAGAACTCCCATCAAAGTTGCCATTGGAATTGTAAAAGATAGAAGGTCCGGAAGCCAATATATGAGTATTTTTATGATTGTAAATGTTGTAGCACCCTTGGAAATCAGGGTATTGGATAACAAAAAAATCATATTTATCAACAGGGTAAATGTGTATATGGCAAGTCCGACTCCAAACGGGGCTGTAATTTCTTTCAGAATATATTTATCAAAGGATTTCAATATGGATAAATGATATCATAGAGTAGATAACAATCCAATAAATCCCACTTGCTTTTACGGTAATAATCAATTATCTTTTGAATGCAAAAGGAGGAAACATGAAAAATATTAAGTTATTGAATATAATTGTGGTTTTATTAATTTTGACCCCTCTTTATAGTCGTGCCGATAAGGCTTCAGACAGAGTTCCCGTGCTAATAATGTGCAGACCGACGGTCGGTCAAATAAAAAATATTGAAGTTTTAAAAAGTGAAGGTTTGCTTGGAAATGGAAAGTTGAAACTTCTCTGTGTGTATCATAAAAATGAGTTGACTGATTATGCTCCTTCAAGAAACTATGTGAAAGTGAAAGGACTCGGTTGGGTTTCTTTTGTAAAGATTAAGGGAAGTATTAGGAAAGCGGAGATTTTTAAAAAGAATATCTGGACATCGCAGTTCAGAGAAATTTTTGATATCTCCGATGGAATAATTTTTACGGGAGGTATGGATATTCCGCCCGATATTTACCGGCAAAATAGTTCGCTATTATCTGTGGCAACCACTCCTTACAGAACTTTGTATGAATCTTCTTTTCTCTTTCATTTGATAGGAGGAAATCAGAATGAAAAATTCCATCCGTTTCTTGAAGATAAACCGGAGTATCCTATTCTTGGAATTTGTCTCGGATCGCAAACTATGAATATTGCAGCAGGAGGAACTCTTGTACAAGATATTCCTTCGGAAATATATAAGTTAAAATATGTTGAACAGGTTCTAAAACAAAGCAAAGAGAATATCCACAGTTCAAGATACATGAAGGCTTTGTTCCCTGAATCGTCCAAAGATATTGCTCCGGTATTCCACGGAATAAAAGTGAATCGTGCGTCAATTTTATTGAAAAAGATAATGGGGAATATTAATTCTATCCCTTCCGTATTATCGTCTCATCATCAATCTGCAAAAATAATAGGAAAAGATCTTTTTATTGCTGCGACTTCAATGGATGGAAGAATTGTGGAAGCTATAGAGCATAAAAAGTTCAAAAATGTTCTCGGGGTTCAGTTTCATCCGGAATACAGATATCTCTATCGTGGATTAAGGTTTGTTACGAATCATCCCATATCGGGGAATTTCTTTTCCATTAAAAATTTTCTTGCGAAGAATGTTGCCTCTCTAAAATTTCATAAAAATCTATGGAAATGGTTTGCCGTTCAAATCCGCCGTTAAGGGGTCAAATCTACGTTTGGCTCTTTCTGTTGTTTTTATTTGTGTATACATTTTTGTTGACAGGTTTTACTCAGGAAAAGGATATGCGGGAGGACATTGTTGTCTTAAATGTCGAGGTTCCTGTCAGGGTTATGTACAAAGGGAAATTGGTTGATAATCTGAAAAAGTCGGATTTTAGACTTTTTGAAAACGGGAAAGAACAGGAAATTAACGGATTCTATTTGGTTAGAAAAAAAAATGAAAAGTCAGAAGTATGAACTTTTATCAGACAGAACCGAGAAATATAAACCAAGATACTTTGTCCTTGCTTTTAGAGTATACAAAATAACAAAATCGATAAGAAATGCGATAGAGTATTTTTCGAAAAAATTTTCCGGTCTAATGATAAATTATTACTATTCATAAATGAGAAAACTCTCTATTTTGATAGTGTAAATGATAAAAGAGGAATTATTAATATTATTGATAAGTATATGAAACCGGAAAATCGTAATGCAAGGTTCAGATTTGAAGAAGCTTTTCAAAAAATAAATTTTGACCTTAAAAATGCCAGATTGCAATCAGGGCTTGACGGGGCAAATGTGATTAATGGTGAAGGTGTGAAAATAGGAGCTATGGAGGCAAAGCGGATTCTTCATATTTGATTAAAGATCGTATGATTTTAAAATAATAAAAAGGGTTTATAAAGCTGCCCGAGTTTGAGATTTTTTTCTTTATTTCATATATAATTATTCTAAGGAGAGTTCAATGAGAAATAAAAAGTTGATAATAATTTTAGTTCTTATGATTGCCGTTTTTTGTGTTAATCAGAGGGTTTCAGCTATCGGACCGTTAGATATATACCTTCAGGGCGGAGCCATTACTAATGATTCGTTCAGTTTTAGTCCGTTCCTTTGGACTGCGGGAGTTAACATTGATTTAAAGTTTGGGAAGATGATGATGCTCAGTCCCGAATTGAATGTTGTGATTAGTGAGTTAAAATTTGATAATATCTTACTGGAACCTGCAATTACATTAAACATCCGTTTGGCAAATTTTTTTGTAGGAGCAGGCTTGACTAAATTTTTTGAACTCGGTGATAATTTATGGACAAATAAATTCTCTCTCAAAGTTCACGGGGGGATTAAATTGATTGGAATGAAATTACGTGCTTACATGATTATTCCATTTGATGATTTATTTAAACCTGTATTATATGGAGGATCGGTAGGTTTTGGATTTTAATTTGACCAGTCCTGAGATCAGGACGGGGAAACTGGAGGAATTGTGTGCGGGTCAACACACAAACCCCGCCCCAATCTCAAGAACTATTTAATATCCAACTCTAAACTTTAAGAAGGTCAAAACTTAATTTCTAAGTTTCATTACTAAGATATACGAAAAAAATACATTAAAACGGAATAAAAACAGATTTAATTTAATTTTTTGTTGTATTGTATCCGGATTTTGTAAAGTATCAAAGTATGGAACTTGATATAATTTCTGCGAGTGTTTATCATATTTTTCTTAAACCAAAATATTGGAGATGAATCATGTCGGAAGCAAGTTTGGGAACATTTATTTCATTTGGTATCTATCTGATATTTATGATAGGTATAGGGTGGTATTTTTATAGCAGGACAAAGAATCTTTCGGATTATGTGCTTGGAGGACGGGGTCTTAATGCGTGGGTTACCTCATTAAGTGCTCAGGCTTCGGATATGAGCGGGTGGCTTTTGCTTGGTCTTCCCGGATATGCTTATCTTGTAGGGCTTGAGTCTGTGTGGCTGGCTTCGGGACTAATTGTGGGTACTTACATTAACTGGAAATTTATTGCAAAAAGGTTAAGAAAATATACCCAGATTGCAGGGAACTCAATTACACTACCCGTTTTTTTTGAAAATCGTTTTAGGGACAAAAGAGGAATACTAAGAGTCTTGTCTGCATTATTTATAATTATCTTTTTTCTCTTATATACTTCTTCAGGATTTGTTGCGGGAGCCAAACTATTTAACACCGTATTCGGGATTCCATATTTGTATGCACTTACAATCGGTGTATTTGTGATAATAGGGTACACTTTCCTCGGTGGATTTATGGCTGTTAGTTGGACGGATTTTTTTCAAGGGATGCTTATGTTTTTTGCAATAATTACAATACCTGTCCTTGGGATAATTGCACTCGGTGGATTTAATCCGGCTGTTACGAAAATAAGAGATATAAATCCTGAACTTCTCAATATGTTTACATCCGTAAAGGGTGAGGATTTGAAATTTATTCCGGTTCTGTCTTTAATTGCCTGGGGGTTGGGATACTACGGTCAGCCACATATACTTGCAAGGTTCATGGCTATAAGTTCTTCGGATAAAATTAAAAAGGCAAGAAGAATTGCAATGGGTTGGGTAATAATAAGTATTGCCGCTGCGGTAATGGTAGGTATTGTCGGAAGAGCTTTGTTGACGGGACACCCTTTAGTTGGAAAAGTTGCATCGGAGACGGTTTTTATGGTTCTTGTTAATCAATTGACAACACCTCTTGTCGGAGGAATACTGCTTGCTGCCATACTTGCTGCGGTAATGAGTACGGCGGATTCACAGCTTCTTGTGACTTCTTCGGCTATTACAGAGGACCTATACAGAGTGATAGTTAAAAAAGAGCCAAAAGATAAAACGCTTATTTGGATAAGTCGTTTTTCAGTTATAATTGTGGCACTTATTGCGTTTTTTATTGCATTGGATCCTAATAGTAGTGTGTTGGAGCTTGTTTCATATGCATGGGCTGGTTTTGGTGCAACATTCGGTCCGGTAGTGATTCTCTCTCTGTTCTGGTCAAGAATGACGGCAAACGGTGCTATTGCAGGAATTTTTACCGGAGGTGTTACCGTGCTTATATGGAATAGTATTTCCGGAGGGATTTTTGATCTTTATGAGATTGTACCCGGTTTTGTTATTTCTGCGGTTGCAATAGTTATTGTGAGTCTCATTGATAATAAACCGCCAACTGAAGTAATAGAAGAATTTGGCAGAGTAAAAGTGTCAAAAATTTAAAGATAGTCGGATAGTATGCTAAAATAAATTATCGCTGTATTTCTTTCACTCTCGGAGGGGCAATGGATGATTATATGCTTGAATTAAAAGATCTTGTAAAAGATTTTGACGGTAAAAGGGCTGTAGATAAAGTATCAATGACTTTGAAAAGCGGAGATATACTCGGGCTTCTCGGACCAAATGGAGCGGGGAAAACCACTACAATAAGGATGATAATGAATATAATTGCACCGGATAGCGGTGAAATTAAAATTCTCGGTGAAAAGTTTAATGAAAAACTTAAAGATAGAATAGGATATCTGCCTGAAGAGAGGGGTTTATACAGGAAAATGAAAGTGTCTGAGACGTTACTGTTTTTTGGCAGGTTAAAAGGTATGTCTGTTGTTGATATAAAAAGGAGGGGAGAAGAACTTCTTAAAAAGTTTAATCTTTTTAATTATTATGATAAGAAAATCGAAGAATTGTCAAAAGGAATGGCACAAAAACTTCAGATAATAACTACAATTATTCACTCTCCCGATCTGCTGATCCTTGACGAACCGTTTTCAGGGCTTGATCCGATCAATATTGAACTTGTTAAAGACCTTATCCTTGAAATGAAGAGGGATGGGACAACCATAATATTCTCTACTCATCTTATGGCTTATGCTGAAAAGATAGTTGATTCGATAGTTATGGTTAGTAACGGGAAGGTGGTTCTTGACGGGAAATTGAGTGATGTCAAAAAAAAGTACGGGAAAAAATTTGTAAAAATAAGTTATGACGGAGACGGTAAATTTATTTCTTCATTAAAATATATTAAGGGATTCAAAGATTATGGAAAAGAGATGGAGATAGAACTTGAGAATCTTGAAGACAAGGATAAATTGCTAAAAGATATGATATCAAAGGTTTCCATGAACAGTTTTACTTTAAGCGAACCGTCATTAAATAATATTTTTATCAGAAATGCATCGGTTAATTTGCATGAAAACGGGGAATGAAAAAATGAAGATAATGGCAATAATTTTTAGGGAATATAGACAAATAGTCAAGAAAAAATCATTTATAATTGCAACTATTTTAACACCGGTCTTAATGGCTGCTTTTATCTTTATACCAATGCTTCTTACCAAAATAGGAAGGCAAGAAAAGATTATAAAAATAGTCGATTATTCCGATATTATAAAAGATGATTTTTTAAAAATAAGTAGCAATGATGAATATTTGAGAAAAAAACTTAAATTAAAATTTGTTACAGACACCAAGTCGTTTTCGGAACAGGATTCTCTCCTTAGAAATTATGATAAAGGGAAGAGGAATGGTGGTTCCGATGAATTTAAGCTTACGGATAACTATAAAAATGAAATTTTAGATAAAAAGATTGATGGTCTGTTGTTGATTCCGAAAGATATTGTAGAGACGAGACGTATATATTTTTGTGCCCAGAATATTTCGGATTTTGAATTGAATAGATTTATAAACAGTTCGGTAAAAAAAATTCTCTCCTCGAAAATATTGAAAGAGAAGATAAGTGATCCTGAAATAGTTGGAATTGTGGAAAAAGCTACGGCAGATATCAAACCGGATCTTTTTGTTGTAAAAGAGAAGGGTACAACAAAATCGTCATCGGGTACTGCTTATATGATGTCTATATTTATGCTTACAATTTTATTTTCAATACTAATGGGATATGGGCAGTTGATAATGAGAGGAGTAATTGAAGAGAAGAACAACAGAATTGTTGAGGTACTGATTTCTTCTACAAATACTCAAAATTTGTTCTATGGGAAAATAATCGGGATTGGACTTGCCGCTCTTACTCAAGTTGGAATTTGGCTTCTAATGGGTTGGGTTCTAATGGGGAAATTTACATTTGGAATTGATAAATCAATTTTAAATTTTTTAACTCCTGAACTTGGAGTGTATTTTGTAGTTTTCTTTATAATAGGATATTTTATGTATTCAATTCTTTTTTCAATTGTAGGAGCATCGGTTAACACCGATCAGGAGGCTCAACAATATTCGGCACCGATCACTTATCTTTTAATAATTCCGTTTATGATAGGGATAATGGTGACACAAAATCCAAATACCCCTTTTGTTATCGTTGCTTCATTATTTCCTCTGTTTACACCGACACTTATGTTTATGAGAATAAGTGTTGCAACCCCTGCATTTTCTCAGATTTTTCTCTCAATAATAATTAGTATTGGTTTTACGGTATTACTTGCATGGATCGGAGCAAAAATATTCAGAGTAGGAATTCTTATGTACGGTAAAAAACCGTCAATCAAAGAAATCATTAAATGGACAAAGTATAAATAAAAAAGGGGTGACGGTGCTTTATTTCTTTGATTTTTTTTCAAGATAGGGTAAATTGCCATTTACCTCTACTGCGAGGAAAAGGGGACAGACACTTTAAAGATTATTTTAATGCGTTTTTGTAGAGATATTCATTAATAGTATCGGGATCGGGTTTGATCTCAGGAAATATATCCAGCCACATCTCTTCATCCTCCATACAGAGGTAAAGCGGAGTATCAAGTGAGATTTTTTTATATATTTCTTTTTTGATAAAGGCGAACAGTTCTTTACGCAAAGGTTTAAAGTATCTGTATTTCCCATCGTAGCCCTTTATCAATTCACCTGTAAACAGTTTTGAATTCTTGAATTTAAAAATATATTCCTTGAGAGATTCGGGAAATCTGAGAGCCCCGAGACTCCACCATGCTATTTTTTCAGGAATAACAATTTTTGAAATATCATCTACAAGGTTTTTGTAGAGGTTTTTCCAGTCTTCCGTAATTATAATAGGATCAAAATGGATTCCTATTTTATATCCTGCTTTTTGCACTTTCTCAAGTGCATCAAGTCTTTCCGATAATGAGGCTGTTTTATGCTCCTCAATATCAATAATTTCCTGCGGGTTCAACGACCATGATATGATAATATTTTTTAACGGCTTAATATTAAGTAGATTATCAACACATTTGGACTTTGTTTTGAATTCAAATATTATATCCGGAAAATCTTTCAAAATATCAATGACTTTACCTGAATATCGGTTCTCGTTTTCATAAGCAAGAGAATCGGAAAGTTCACCTGTACTGATTCTCAAATGTTCTTGTTCTCGCATGGCTTTTTTTAATTCGTCTCTGACTTTTTCAGTGTTTGTATAAAAAACAGGATCTTTATTTTCAAGATAGGTCTGAAGTATACAGTATGTACATGAGAAAGGGCATCCCTTGTGAAGATTCATATTAAAATATCCGCATGAAATGGCTTCGGGTGAGCAGGGGCAATTTTTTACAAAATCTCCTTTGAATTCCTCATATTTTATTTTACTCAATTATAATCCTGTTTTTGCTTCAGGATATGGAAGTTTTTGCATAAAGTCAAGAATTTGGGGAATTCGGTTTCTTCTCCGTTTATCTGTTATAATGTTATTTGATTATGTTTTTCATTGATATAATATACTTACTGGCTTTGATAATATATTTGCCGTTTAATCTTAAACTGGTATTGAATTTAAAATACAGGAAATTGATTAAACGGAGATTTTCTCCCGATATAGAGCCTGACAATAAGGGAAGTATCTGGATTCACGCGGTTTCGGTAGGAGAAGTAAGAAGTCTTGGGAGATTTGTTTCTTTGTTGCAAAAAACGGATGACAGAAGGATTGTATTGTCTGTTACTACCCCATCGGGATTTAATGAAGCAAAAAAAATTTTTAAAAATATAGTTGTTCTTAACGGACCGCTGGATCTCTCTTTTGTAGTAAAAAAATTTATTGCAAAAATTGATCCCGATATCATTATCCTTAATGAATTGGAAATTTGGCCGAATTGGATTTTTGCTGCAAATCGCAAAAAAATTCCTGTAACGGTTGTTAACGGGAGGATGTCTGATAAGGCATTTGAGAGATATAAGCTTTTTTCCGTTGTCACAAAAAGATTTTTCAGAGGAATAAGACTTTTTTTATTACAGGGTGAAAATTATCGGGAAAGGTTTATAAAGCTTGGAGCTAAAAACAGTTCAATCCGAATTTGTGGAAATATTAAAGCTGATGAGGCAATCTTTGCAATGAAAACCGTAAGAGAATCCGGAGAAATATTTAAAATGCTTGGTATGGGGATTAAGAACAAGAAAATTCTCCTTTTCGCCAGCACTCATAAAACCGATGAAGTTATATTTATTCCCCTTATTGAAGAACTATCAAATCACTACACTATAATAATTGCTCCGAGGCATGTGGATAGGATAGGTGAGATAAAAAAAGAACTGGGCAAATATAATGTTTCATGGGTTGTCGGAAAAAAAGATAGTGTTGGAAATAAAGTCCCTATTATTTTTGATAAAATGGGTTACCTTGCAGAACTGATGAGTATCTCTGACATTGTTTTTATGGGTGGAAGTTTTTCGTCGGATATCGGAGGTCACAACCTTTATGAGCCTGCAATACTTGGAAAAAAGATTGTAGGAGGTCCGTTCCATAATAATTTTCCATCCATAGGAGAAGAATTAATTAAAAATAATGCATATACTGTTGTATACGATAAGGGAGAATTATTTGATATTCTAATGAGTTTTATTAATAAGCGTACAAATTTATCTTGTGAATCGGCAAAAAGTTCAGTTATAAAAATGTCCGGAGCTATTGAGTGTTCTGTCAAGGAGGTATTGAAATTAATAAATTGATGTATCCTTTTCTAAATATTTTGTCGGTAATTTATAAATCAATCTCGTTGTTTGTCCGGTTGTTTAAATCAAAGAGAATCAGGGATTTTAAAAATATGAAAATCATTTCGGTTGATAGTCTTGCTTTTGGCGGAACGGGAAAAACGCCAATGGTACTTGAAATAGCTTCGATTCTTAAAAGTATCGGTGTTAAGTTTTCAATTGTTACAAGGGGATATGGATCAACGAGTGAAAAAAATGGTGTTTCGGTTAATGAGAATCACTCATGGCAGGAGGTAGGAGATGAAGTGAAAATGATCTCTCTTGAATTTCCCGATATTGATATTTTTACAGGATGTGACAGAGTTAATTCGTTAAAAAAAAGTGAAGAGAACGGGAACAAAGTTGTAATTCTTGACGATGGATTTCAATCTGCCGGAATAAAAAAAGATTTGAAAATAATGATGATAAATCCTGATAATAGGTATTATTATTTGAGAAATTTTAAATTTTTAATGTGTAAAGAAGATGTCATATTGTTTTATAAATATGGAAAGAGAAATAAAAGAATATGTAGGTTTACCAAGGAACCGGATATAGGAGAATATTCATTTCGATTTACCTCTTTTCAAACTCCTGACGGACTTCCTGCCGATCCGGAAAATTTACCGGTGTTTGGTTTTTCAGCCCTCGGAGATAATGAAAGATTTCGATCGGATCTTAGAGAAAAAAATCTTGTAGGTTTTAGGGGATTTGGGGATCATTATAAATATACAAAAAAGGATTTACAAAATCTTGAAAAAATGATGAAATCCTATGGAGCGGAATTTTTAATATGCACCTATAAAGATTTTATTAAGATTTCCGATATGATTGTCGATGGATTCCCTTTGATTTATGTAAAAAACAAGATAAAATTTAATTATGATCTTAAAGAAAAAGTTTTATCAATTTTAAAATGAAGCACAACGTAAGATACAGAGTCGAATATTTTGGTCTTAAATTGTTTATATTTTGTATAAAATATTCCCCTCTTTTTTTTAGACCTTTTTTTAGAAAAATTATGTTAGGGGTTTTCTCAATAGCGGGGAAACGGTACGGAAGACTTGTAGATTCAAATGTTGATATAGCATTTCCCGACCTATCCATAGCAGAAAAAATACTTTTAAAGAAAAATATTTACAACCATTTTTCTTCAATTTTCATAGATGATTTATATCTGTTCGGAGGAAAAAATCCGGATAAAATTATTGGAAATATTCAAATCGAAGGTATGGAACATATACGGGGTGTTTTAAAAAAAGGGAGAGGAGCAATACTATTTTCAGCCCATTTCGGTAATTGGGAATTAATACCGTTTATCCTTAGCAGAGAACTTGGTCATAAAATATTCAGTATCGGCAGGAAGATGGATAATCCTTTAACGGAAGAGATTGTCAAAAGATTCAGAGCTTATATGGGATCGGAGTTGATTTATAAAGAGGGGTCGCTGAGGAAGATAATACGTGTTACGGAAAATAACGGTCTTGTCTATCTACTCGTTGATCAGAATACAATTACCAGAGAAGGTGTTAAGGTAAAATTTTTTGGCAGAGAAGTGGTTGCCGTAACGACGGTTCCCCAATTGTATTTGAAAAAGGGGATTCCGATAATTCCTCTGTTTGTTACTTATGATAATAGCTTTGTTACCTTACGAATCGGAAAAGAGATAGATTATAAAAGTGGAGATGATTTTAATACCGATCTGATAATGCTTACGCAAAATTGTATGTCTCGGATCGAGGGTATGATAAGGAAGTATCCCGCCCATTGGTTTTGGTTTCATGATAGATGGAAACCGAGGAAACCTTCAAAAAAGGAGTGAATGAATGAGAGATAACGGCAGAAAGAAAGAAGAATTAAGGAATATTAATATTACGGATAATTATATATCGAATCAACCTGCTTCTTTATTGTATCAGCAAGGGAATACTCGAATTATCTGTACGGCATTTTTTACTGAGAAAGTTCCTCTTTTTGCCAAGAGTGAAAAAAAAGGTTGGATAAGTGCAGAATATTCAATGTTACCGGGATCCACGGGCAAGCAAAGGTTTGCAAGAGAGAGAGGTGGGAGGATAGATAATCGTAATATTGAAATTCAAAGATTTATAGGTCGTTCTCTTAGAAATATAATTGATCTTAAAAAGATAGATGGTTTTAACATCATTTTTGATATGGATGTTATTCAAGCGGACGGAGGGACCCGTTGTGCATCGGTCAATAGTGGAGTCATTGCTCTAATGAAGATGTTAAGGCATCTGGTTTTTGAAAATAAATTGTATGAAATACCGAAATTTGAACCGATTGCCGCTGTTTCAGTAGGGATAAAAGACGGCGAGGTGTTAACAGATATGGATTTTGCAGAAGATTCAAAAATTGATGCCGATATAAATATTGTATCAAACGGAAAAGGGGAAATAATAGAGGTGACAGGATTTGCCGAGGAGAGTTCAATCCGGAAAAATCTTTTTTTTGAAGCTGTTAATACAGGTATTGAAAAAAATAGCGAGATTATAACAATATTAGAAAAATATTTATAGATTTATCCATTATTGATATTGACAGCAATTGTAACAGACGTATAAACTGTGTATAATTATTTTTTCATTGAATGGAGAGGTGCCGGAGCGGTTGAACGGGGCGGTCTCGAAAATCGTTGGGCCCTCAAAGGTCCCCAGGGTTCGAATCCCTGCCTCTCCGATCCCATAGCTAATTACGCAGGGATGAGAACCCGTAGTACTTGGTTCGAACGGTTCGCTTAAAGGCGAACCTTCATGACTGAGCAAGGCGAAGGAACCGAAGGAGGATTTGCAATGAGTCGAATCCTTAATCCCTGCCTCTCCGATCTTTAAAAAACCTTTTAAGTAATTCCGAAGATTCTTCTGCAAATATTCCCGATTCAACTTCAATATCATGATTAAAGACATGTTTGATCTTTTTAAAAACTCCTGTAGAAAATATCCCGCTTTTAGGATCGGAAGCACCAAAAAAAATTTTATCTATACGAGCATGAACAGCGGCTGAATAACACATTATGCAGGGTTCTAAAGTGACATACAGGACAGCACCGTTTAGCCTGTAATTGCCTATTGTTTTTCCGGCACTCCTTAGAGCTAATATTTCAGCATGTGAGCATGGATCGGATGTGGAAATCGGGGAATTGAATCCTTTACCTATTATTAAATTGTTTTTACAGACAACAGCTCCAATAGGTACTTCATTTTCCTGTTCACATTCTATTGCGAGTTCATAAGCGATCTTCATAAAGTAAAACGGATCTTTATTCATCAATTGATAATAAATTAAAAGATTCCACCTTTCAATATTAGATTAAAAAATTAGATTATTTAATTTTACCCAAATCGGAAAAACCGATATTGTAAACGGAAAAAGTTCTTGCAAGAATTTTGTTTATTTTGGCGATAGTCATTTTGTAATCTACAATTGATTTAAGGTTCTTAGCTTGAGCATTCGCAAAATCTCTTTGATAGTTCAATACTTGGTAATTAGTGGAGAGACCGACCGATAATTTTTTTTCTTCTGCTTTTAATTTCTGTTCTTCAAGTTTTAAAGCGATCTTATTTGATTTAACTAAATTTAAATTAGCTTCGAGTTCTTTGACAACTTCTTTGACTTCGGCGTATATGGTGTTTTCAACTTTTTTCAAATTTAAGAATGATGATTTAAGATTAAGCTGTGCCTGAGCCAACATTGCTCTCTCTTTTTTCATACTAAGCGGAATAGAAAGACTTAATCCTACCGAGAAATTTTTATAAATATTCGATATGGCGTCTTTCATGGTGCTCCAAACATCTTTTTTTATTACTCCGATAATCGGTCTTGCTTCAAATATTGATCCGGGACCATATATAAGTTGGTCTCCACCTTGTCCTGTAGTGTAGTAAGATGCAGTAAGTTGAAGATTAGGCAGAAGTTGATTTTTTGAATATTTTACTTTTATATGGTTATTTTTCATATCTAATCTTGCTCGTTTGATGTCAGGTCGGTTATTAAGAGCTTCGAGAAGAAATTTGTTGAAATCTACGAGAATTTTTGTAGTTTCCGGTTTATCGATCGGATTGATAACGAATTGCTCGGTAGTAAGGTTAAGAATTTTTTTTAAATTGTTTTCCGCTGTCTGAACATTTTTTTCAGCTTGAATCATCTGGCTCTCATATGATGCCACTTCAGCTTTTGCCTCAAGTATGTCAATCGGAGCTGCTATTCCAACCTTAACTTTCAGTTCGTTTTGTTTCAGAAGTTTTTTAGCTTTTTCAAGTGATTTTTTCGTGGCACTCATGCTCTCAATAGTATAAACAAGATTCCAGTAATAGTTTTCAACATCAAATACAAGATCGATTATTCTACTTTTTAATTGATGTTTTGAACGGATGTGCTCATTCATTGAGATTAGGATATCTTTTTTTGTTGCAAAAGTTCCGAATCCTTTTAGAAGCGGCTGGGATATTGAAAAATTCAGCTCGGAATTTAGGAGGGGATTTATCGTTGAAAAGAAACTGTTGGATTTAGATCGGGTATTTTTTAGCTCAACAGAGAGGGTTCCGCCGAGAGCATATTTTTGTTCAAGTTTTAAATTTAAATACATATTTTTTCTTTTGATTATATCGGCACCACTAAGGACCCCACTTGCAGGGCTATTGTTTTCGGAAGTACCGGCATTAATTGTCAAACTCGGAATAAATATTGTATCTCCTATCTCTTTTGTCAATCCGGCATTTTCTGTTCCGGTCATCTCTATCTTAATGTCAATATTATTTTTCAAAGCGTGGAAAATTGCCTTTGTAAGAGTAAAATCTTTAATCTCATTTTCAGAGAACAAGGATATGTTTAAAACTACAAACAAACTGATAGTAATTATAAAAAATTTTCTCATAAAACTCCTCCAACAATGATTTTGATACGGATTTTAAAATAAAAAGTTCCGATTACCATTATTTGATTCATTATTCTAAAAAATATATACTTTATTTATGAAAATATTAAAGAGAATAGTGATAGGATTGTTGTTCATTTTGGTCATTGTAGTGATCGGAATTTTTGTGTTTCTCAATGGGACAAAACCGAAAATATCGGGGAATTTCACAGTTCAATCAGGGGATATATTGGGAAGATTGAAAATCGAACGGGATAAATGGGGTGTCCCGATTATAGAAGCAAAGAACAAAAAAGATTTATTCTGGGGAATGGGTTTTGTTCATGCTTCCGATCGACTTTTCCAGATGGATCTTATTCGGAGATTATCTACTGGTAGACTTTCGGAAGTGTTCGGTAAAAGGGCACTTGAGTCGGATAAAGAACAAAAGGATCTGTTGATAGAAGAAGGTATTTTAAGATCACTTAACAACATTAATCCCGATTTGGAAATCCTTCTTAATAGTTATTGTAAGGGAGTGAATTACTACATGACAAAATTTCCTCTGCCTCCTGAATTTAAACTCCTCGGATATTCACCTGAACCGTGGAAAATAAAGGATATAATGGCTATATTTAAAAGGATGGAGGTTATCCTTGCCGGATCCGGTTCCGAACTTTATAATATGAATGTTTATGCAGCACTTGGGAAGGAGAGAGCGGAAGAACTTTTATCGGGGACCAACGGGTCATCAATAATTAATACCGAAGAATATATAAATTTCCGAAAACACAGTACGCTTGCCGCATGTTATGAAAGGGAAATTGAAAATCTTGAACAGTACATAGGAAGTAATAATTGGGTTATATCCGGGAAAAAAACGAAAAGCGGGAAACCTATACTTTGTAATGATCCCCATTTGTCAAACGTTTTCCCGTCGTATTTTTATCAGGTAGGATTAAAATCCGGTGAATATGAATTGTCGGGTAATTCGATTGCCGGTGCTCCGTTTATAGTAATCGGAAGGAATGCGAAAATAAGTTGGGGATTCACCAATACGGGAACGGATGTGATAGATTATTTTATATTGAAAACACTTCCCGGAAATGACAATAAATATTATCTTGATGGTGAATTTAAGGAATTTGAAGTAATAGAGAAGAGGATCAAGGTAAAGGGTGAGGATGATTATATTCACAAAATTAAGATTTCAAAATTCGGAGCCGTATTGAAGGTCGGAGATAAATTGTTAGCGAGGCATTCCGTAAACGATTATCCCTCAACAATCCTTGATGCCATATACGGTATGAACTTTTCTGAAAATATTGATGAGTTCATCGGTGCTTTAAGGAAGTTTTCTTCTCCGGCACAAAATGTAGTATTTGCCGATTCGTTGGGATCAATCGGATATTACCCTACAGGGCTGGTTCCCAAGAGATCCAGAGGTGATGGATCCTTGCCGCTTTTAGGTGAGAGTGTTGAAGACCTTTGGAAAGGATTTTATGAGGAATGGGAAAAACCTTATATTATTAATCCGAAAAAAGGATTTATGGCAACTGCAAATAACAGAGTAATTCCGGAAAACGGTGTCCCACTGTTTGCTAAAAACAGATTCCCTTCTTTTAGGGGAGACAGGATCAAAGAGTTGTTGGAAAACGGAAATGATTTAACGGTTGAAGACAATATTGTGTTTCAAACGGACACATATTTAAAAAGTGGAGAGTTTCTGACAAATATTGTCGGGCAGTACAAACCGATCTCTCCCGATGCTGTTTATGTACTAAATGAATTAAAAAAATGGGATAAAAGGACAGATTCCGGAGTCGGACCAATACTTTTTTACAGATTTGAAAAGATCCTTACCGGTGAAATTTTTAGTGATGAGATTAAAGACAAGAAATTAAAGCATCTTGTTTCAAAAGCTTGGACATATCGACTTCTTGATTATCCGAATGGCAAATATGATCCTGTTAGACTCAATAAATGGTCGGACGATAAGAATACGGAAAAGAAAGAAGGATTTTTTGACATTGTTGAAAGGAGTCTTATCCTTACTCGAAAAAATTGTTATGCAAAAAAAAATATCAAAGAAGATGTTTGGGAGAATGTACATACACTAACTTACAGGCATCCTCTCGGTTCGGTATTTCCATTAAAATATTTTTTAAATCGCGGTCCTTACGAGATGAAGGGTGGAAAGGATTGTATTATGGTTTCATCGTTTAGAAGCAGAAAAGACTTTGATATAGTTCATTTGTCCACGTTTAGAATGATTATTGATATGGGTAATTATTCAAATTCAAGAATGATAAATTCATCCGGTCAGAGTGCCCATTTTATGAGCCGATTCTATGATGATCAAATTAAGTCTTATGTCTCAGGTAAATATCGATTTATGGAAAACCCCCCGATTAAAAAAATGAAAATGGAATTTAATCCGAAAGAAAACTAAATATTATTAAATTTTTTTTCTATAATAAAAGTGACCGGACCGCTGTTAACGGAAGAGATATTCATCATTGCTCCGAAAATGCCTTCTTTTACCTCTTTGCTTTCCGAAAGTTTTTTATTTAAGAGGATGTATAGTTGTTTTGCTTTTTCCGGTTCGAGAGCATTTGAAAAGTCCGGTCTCCGCCCCTTTTTAATAAATGATGTTAAGGTGAATTGAGAGATTGACAAAATCATCCCTTCCGGAATGTCCAAAATGGATTTTGTCATTTTTTCGCTCTCATCAGGAAATATCCTAAAATTTAATAATTTTTCAGCCATAAAATTGATCTCTTTTTCACTATCCCCTTTCTCAAATCCGGAATATATTAGCAGACCCGTCCCTATCTCTCCAACGATTTTTGAATTAACTTCAACTTTTGCGGAATTTACTCTCTGAACCACTACCCTCAATTAGATCTCTCCTTATTGGGATTAACGGAAGTTTTTAATCGCAGTTTGCTGTTATATATAGGACTATTTAATAAAGGAGAATCATAGTCTATTAATGTTGGGCTTATTGTCTCAAGTGGTTTCCCTTTTGTTGTGAACTCCTTGTTCAGAAACAAAAATTCTGTTTTGATGGAAAAGATAAATAGAGTTCCGGATCTTTTAATATCAAGATTTTTAATAAGCAAATATTTTTTAATATGTGGAATTTTTTTAATAAATTTTGCACCTGAATTAAGTTTTGATAAGAAATTTATTTTAAAATTCAATTTCTTTATTATTGAAGATTTGTTGCTATTTTCTCCTCCGTTATCTGTCTGACAAATTTTGGAAAAAGCTATCTTGAAGTTTTTTATATTTGATCTTTTTGTTAAAGATATTAATTGATTGATGATATCGATCTTTGCATCATTTTCATTAAGTAATCCATTGGAATTTACAAGTTTTTTTTCCAATTCGATATCAATTTTTTTAAAGAAATCTTGCTCTTTTCGATTGCTTCCGATAAAAATCATTTTTTCTTTATCACTATTTTTTATTTGGATAATTACTTCTTTTATACCTCTTTTTAACCTATTTGTTTTTTTGAGTGAAGGAGATACGTAGATATAAAGATAAATTATTATCAACGAGATGATGAACACAGTGGCAGAGAGAGTTCTTAGAAGATTTTTTTTTTTCATTCTGTTGAAATTTCTCCCTCTATAGTGAAAGATTCATTGTTTTTACCTGAAATTTTTTTGAACATAACAAAAGAATCTTCAAAACTTTCAAGTATGGAAACAAATTTATTGAAAGATTTAATTCTATTATAGGGTAGTGAAGAAATTAATTTTCCACCGATAGTAAAGTTAAATATTCCGCTACCGATGCGGATTGATATCTCTGAGATCAGGGGAGATTTACCTATGTTTGCAGGTATTATATCTAAAAATTTTGATACCGAATCGGAGATACAAAACGGCATATTCAGGAAAAATATCTTTTTAAAATACTCACCCCTTTTCGACTTAAGATTTTCAATATATGATTGTCTCTCCTTTTGCAAAATGTATTCCGATTGGAGATTAGCTAATTCCGCTCCCAAATCCCTATTGTTTTTTTCAATATATAAAAAACTGATCCCGATTAGTATTATGAATATTAGAATAATTATTGTTGAACTCTTCATTTTTCTGTCTTACATCCTCTCGGGAATAGGAATTCCCATTACTTCAAAAAGTATTGACATGTTTTTCTTAAAAATTAAAAGGAGTATTATCCGTATATTTTTTAAATCGTTATCTTTTTCGGATATGATCGGATACTGATGGTAATAATGATTAAATTTCTGACACAGTTGATATGAGTGGCTGGCAACGGATGAAATTTCCCTTTTTTCTACAGCATGTTCCAATTGTATCTCAAGTAATGATATATTAAGTAGTATATCAAAGTATAAATCGGTTTCGGTATTATCTGGAAATATCAGGTTCGGGATAGTTTTAGGCATCGGATCGTTTTTTATTTTCCTAAGGATGCTATTTATTCTTGCTATTGTGTATTGCATGTAAGGTCCGGTGTCACCCTCAAATGACAATGCATCATCAAAGTCAAAAGAGATAACTGAATTTGAGTTGAATTTTATCATATAATATCTCAACGCTCCTATTGCTATGTCTCTTGATATGTTGTCTATTGAAGATTCGTTTAGGTCGGGATTCCTTTTCTTTGTTTCCACTATTGATTTTTCTATAAGTTTATCTATGAGTTCGTTACCGCTAACTGCGATCCCCTTTCTTCCGGATACTTCAATGTACGATTTTTTCTTCTCCTCTTCAGAGATTTTAAATCCGAGGGTTTCAACACATTTGGGAGTGAGAGCTACCATTTCATAAGAGAAATGAATGTACTCTTTATCCACTCCATTTTTTTTAAGAGGGTTTATAACTTCTTGGGAGATGATCTTTTGAAGATAAGACTGCCTTACATCTATTACCGTAAAAACCTTATCACCATTGCCGTAGTTAGTCTCAATGCCTGTTTCAACGAAATTGGAAATATGAATTATTTTACCATCATCATATTCGTGAAATTCTTTAAACCGGAAGTTTTTTTCAAGAAAACCCATCTTCCAAAGTGCATAAGCGATGTCTTTTCCGACATAAGTTGATGTCCCATTTGATCTGATTACGATTTTTTCTATATTCTCGTTTTGGTATTTAATGACCCAGCATCCCTCTTTTTCCGGATCTTTTGAAGGGTACATTATTCTTTTTGATTTTAACAGTTCCGCCGCTTCATCGAATAGTTTTAATGAGATGATATCGCTTTCTCTAATCAGGTTATCATACTTTATGTTGAGTCTCCCCATTAGCTTTATGTGATCTTTCACTACAATTTCTGAAATATAGGAACCGGCTGAATAGTATGGTTCAATTTTGTCTTCAATTTTCTTATGAACCAGATTCCGTTCTTTTTTATCTTTTTCGTTTTCAGAGAGCAGGGAACTATAATACGGATATTTTTCCCACAGAAAAACCGGAAGATTATCGATTTTTTTTATATCTTCAACACTATTCCCGTCGTGTTCCATCAATCCCCAGACTACATCTGCCAATTGAATACCCGTATCGTCAAGGTAATTTTGGATTTCAACATTAAATCCCAAAAAGTCAAGAATTTTTGCCAGTGTATCTCCGAGGCAGGAGTTTCTAATATGTCCTATATGAGCCGATTTATTCGGATTGATACTTGTGTGTTCAACAATCGCTTTTATGTTGTTCTTAGGAGGCTTTTCATTGATTTTTTTTAGCAGATGTTCAAGAAAATATTTTCTTTCAAGTGTAAAATTTAAAAATCCTCCTCCTTCAATTTTTATATCCGATACGAAAGGGATTTTACCTGATAGTTCTTTAACGAGCTTTTTTCCGAGAAAGAATGGTTTATCTCCGGTTGTTTTTGAGAGTAGAAATGGTAGTGTCGTTGAGATATCTCCGAATTTTCTTTGGGGAGGTATTGAGAACTGTATATCTCTTAATTCAATCTTATAATCTTTTCCGAGTTTTTCAAATATGATCTTTTTGAGTTTATTTTGAATTGTTATCATTTTTCCTTCTTGACCCGATGGATTATATCATCTATCATCGGCGAACTCAAAGTTTCTCCGAATCTGCTGTTTCTTCTTTACTTTTCGGTAAGGTTTTTATAGAATTCATTTTTATCGTATGTAAGGAGTCCAAAATGACAGAAGAAGTAAAAAATCTTTGGCCGGAGTTGGAGTGGATTGGTAATGAAGATTTAAGAGATAAGACGGCAAAAACTTGGGAAATTGCTTTAGAGAGATCTGTGTTGAATGCGGATGACCTGACTAAAATACCTTTTACTTTATTGGTCCCAGATCTAAAAGTTACATTTATGACCCACAAGAGGGCTGTTGTCCATATTGCTTTTGAAAGTGGAAAAAAGATAAACTCTTTTTTTAAGGATGACCTTCCGGTAAATATGGATGTCCTTATCTCAGGTGCAATACTCGCAGATGTAGGGAAATTGTTAGAGTATGAGATAAAAGATGGTGTTGCCGTGCAGGGTAATTACGGTAAATATCTTCGTCACCCTTTCTCGGGAGTTTCTCTTGCGGAGGAAGCCGGACTGCCGGCGGAAGTTTGCCATATAATTGCCGCTCATGCCGGAGAGGGAAATATGATAAAAAGGTCAACCGAAGCTTATGTCGTTCACCATGCCGACTTTATGACGTTTCTCCCGTTCAAAGACGGATTGAAGACCTAACAAATAGAAAAAAATCAAAAAACAGTTTTTATACTGCATATAAACTTTCCGAAAGAATTTAATTTGGTTATGAATTTCTTCTTTGAGTATAGTTTTTCGGCAAAGTTAATCACCGTATTGTCGGAATAGACCCGTTCTATCTTTTTCTTTATCATCAAAGCGAGGTATCCTCGTATGGAAACAAATGAAGGTGAGTTCATGATAATGATAAATCTTGATGTACACTCTGAATAAATCAATGATTTTGCAGAATAGTTCTCTCCGGGAGTTTCATCTGTGATTTTGAGATCGGATAGTTCTATTAATCCGTTATCGGCATTTATAAGATCTTTAATCCATGAAGAATCTCCAACATTTTCCGAATCCGGAAATACAATGAAATGAAGCTTCAAAAATTTTTTTCTTCTAACTGTGACATTTTTATAAGTTCCTTTGTCATCGGGATTAAATATATCGTGTTCTATCCAATTAAATGAAAATTTTCTCAATTCGGATCTTAACTTGAAAATATCTTTTATTGAATTTAAATGCTGCATAGGAGAAATATCACCTATAAGTGAAATTGTATTTGAGAAAGATTCAATCTCTTTGCCGGGAGAAAAAATATCAATTTTATTTATTAATATATCAGCATATATAATAATTGGAATGGCGTGATAATTTTGGGATATCTCATTTTTAATAAATGAGTATCCTTCGATATTTACAAATGAAATTATTTCTCCTAAAGTAAGGTTAATTGATCTGCTTATGATATCTTCTTTGTAAGTTTTAATTAAAAAAAATGCTATAAATAGATCAAATTTTTCGTTATCGGATATGTCGGATTCTCTTAATGTTTCGATTGCTCTGTGAATATCTTGGAATCTGTATCTTAGAAATTTTTCAATCTTTTTCTTTAGCTTTTTATGAGATACGGATCTTAAAGTATTCTCCAAGTCTTCCGCAGGAATATCCTCTATATCTCTATCTCCCGTATTAATCTCATTGAAATAAGTTTTAATAATTGCCCTTGTTTCGGTGAATACTTCCTTATCGGTTATGTCCGGTATTTTAGTTATTAATATAGGAGGGGATTCTTTAGGATTTTTTAAAAGAATTTTGTTTTGTTCGCCACTATTAGATTCCGAAGGGAAAAAAATGTAGAGCATAAAAACGGTAATTACAAGAGCCATAATTATTAAAAGGAGAGAATCCCTGTTTTTTTTACTTCTAAACATATAAAAAGTGTATACAATAATGTTATGTAAAATTCAATCTTTGGAATTGTCAAAAGAAAATTTTGTTGATTAATGTTCGTAATAATATGCTTCTGTTATAATATCAACAGGAAACAGGAGGTGTCCAAATGTCTAATAAATTATCCGTCATAATTCCATGCAAGGATGAAGAAAAGAATATCTCCTTTTGTATTGAAAGTATTCTTTCCGTTGCAGATGAAGTGTTGGTCGCTGATTCAGGATCTTCGGATAAAACCAAGGAGATTGCAAGACAATATGGTTGCAGAATAATAGAGAGAGAGTATATTAATTCCGCAAATTTTAAAAATTGGGCTATTCCTCATGCAAAATATAAATGGGTCCTTATCGTAGATTCCGATGAGAGAGTCTCTCCAGAACTTGCCGAAGAGATCTCTGAAATAATGGATAAAGATGTTCCGGAATATGATGGTTATTATATATTTCGGAGAAATTATTTGTTCGGAAGATTAGTAAAGAGGAGTGGCTGGGGGAATGATAGTGTTCTTCGGCTATTTAAAAGAGATATTGCAAGGTATAAGGATATGAGAGTTCACTCCGAGATCGTCATAAGTTCGGGTAAAGTAGGAAAACTGAATGGAAAATTTGATCATTATACTTACTGGGATTATTCTCAAATAATGAAAACATACGATATGTATACTACTTGGGCTGCTGAAGATATGAGAGATAAAGGAGTTAGATCGGGATTTATAAATCTAATGTTGACTCCGGCTTGGAGATTTTTCAAACACTATATTTTGCAAAGGGGGTTTCTTGATGGTAAGGCGGGATTAATTGTCTCGGGTTTGTCAATGTATTATGTATTTTTAAAGTATGCAAAATTGTGGAAGATGACAATATCTGAGAAAAGACCTCTCCCTCCTGATATTAAGGATATGGGAAATAGGGTTTCACATATAAAAAAGAGTAAGATTTAAAGTGAAACAAGATTACTTTTCGATGAGTTTATCTGCTAACTTTATTGCTTCCGATATACTTCCCGGGTTTGCAATATTTTTACCTGCAATATCATAAGCTGTTCCATGATCGGGCGATGTGCGGATAAACGGAAGTCCCAATGTAAGATTTACTCCGGAGTTGATATTAAGAAGTTTGAAAGGTATCAACCCCTGATCATGGTAAAGGGAGATTATTACGGAATTTTCCCTGTCTTTAGCCTTTATGAAAACCGTGTCGGGAGGAAATGGTCCTTCGATATTAATCTCTTTTTTTAGTTCATATACTGCAGGAGCTATCTCTTCTGATTCTTCTGTGCCTATTGTGCCTGATTCGCCTGAATGGGGATTCAAACCACTCATTAAAAAAGAAAACTTCTTTCCTGTCAGTTTAGTAAGTCGAGAATCAACAAACCTACAAAAATCTTTAATCTTTTCTTTTTTGATTTCACCAAAGAGATTTTTTAACGGTATGTGTGTTGTGAATAGAGCGGTTTTAATGAATTCCGACCAGAAAAACATTGCCCATTTCGTTGTGTTTGTGGTTTGAACAAGATAATCGGTGTGACCCATGAATTTATTACCTGTGTTTATCCATTTTTCCTTAGAAATTGGTGCGGTAACTACAGCATCGGCTTTTCCCTCTTTAAGAAGAGAGACTGCATTTTTTACATAAGCGAAAGAGGGGTCGTTATTTCCTGAATCAATTTCGAGCAAAGAAATATCATTGTCGGAAGAGTAGCGGATATTGTCAATTATTTTAATTTTCTTATCATTATAGAATCTGATATTTCCCAATATAATAACCTTGCTGTCAATTTTTGTTGTTTTTAAGGCTTTTTCAATAATCTCCGGTCCTATTCCGTTGGGGTCACCAAGAGTAATAAGGAGAGTTTTTCTATAGGAGGGTTTTATCACTTTGATTATTGAGTCGGTGCTTTACGAATCAATTTTATAAAATGTTTGAAAAGGATAATACTTGAATTATCAATTTTTGCTATTTTAAGACATTTTTCATCATACCACTCAATGGTACCGCTGATAGAAGTTCCATCGACTAATTCGATTATAAGCAATGTTTTATTGCTCATTTGCTTGACGTAATAATAGTTTTCAGCATGAGTCCGATAGGGCGGAGGTGTTTTTTTTCGGAGATTCTTTTTGTGGACTCCTTTTGCTTTATCTAAATCCGGTTTAATAAGTTTCCGTGTCATATTCAATTCCAAAATGTCAATGAATCATAAATTAAAAAACTTTAAAAGTCAATCTGATTTTTGTTTTCTTTTTCTCTTAGTCCAACCCTTTATTATTCTTTGTCTCTCTCTTGCAATTGCAAGAGAATCGGATGGGACATCGGCATTAATTGTAGAACCTGCGGCGACATAACTGTTCTCTTCTATTGTTACCGGAGCTATTAATTCTGTTCCTGATCCTATGAATACACCATTTTTAATGGTTGTGGGATTTTTATTAATGCCATCGTAATTGCAGGTAATTGTACCGGCTCCGATATTCACATTACTACCTATGTCCGAATCTCCCAAGTACGACAGGTGCATCGCTTTTGAGTCTCTCCCAAAAATTGTTTTTTTCATCTCTACAAAATTTCCGACTTTTGCTCCCTGTTCAATAACAGCTCCGTTTCTCAAATGTGAGTAAGGACCGATCATTGTTCTACTTTTGATATGTGAATCCCTTATTACGGAAGAGGGGAGAATCACGGACGAATCCTCAATAATTGAATTTTCTATGTAACAATTCGGAAAAATTTTTATATCTTTTCCCAAAACTGATTTTTTGTTGATAAATACACCGGTTGAAATTGATGTACCTTCGCCAATTTCGGGAAGTCCTTCAATATAAAAATTTGAATAATCATTAAATATTACATGTACTGAAAGGTAATGGTTGATCTGATAATCAACTACAATATTTTCAATTTCTCTTGGTGAAAACCGATTAATGTTGCCGTTTATTTTTAGGTTCTCTAACCAAAAAGAAATATTTTCACCCCTTATCAGTAGTTTTGAATTATTGTTTTTTTGTGTTTTTTTGATCATTCAATGATTGCTAAAAATTTTTCATTTTCTTGTAAATCTTGAAGATCGGGTTCATTGTGTGCAATTATTTTGTATTTTTCATCTTTTGAGATTGCCTTTTTTAATAGATCAAGAGCAGCTTCTTCTTCGTTATTTTTATAATTAAATATTGCTTGCAAATAAAGAAAATAGGGGGAGTTTGGTTTTTTCGTGTTAATTTTCTTTATCATATCTTCGACTTTGTCCGATTTATTTGTACTTATATAAAGAAGGAGCTCGTTTAAAATATCGTCCTCGGTTTCCTTGGATAACTCATTTTTTGAAATCTTTGAATCACATATGTTTTTGTAGGATTTAGCTTTGGTTTGAATTTCCAAAACACTATAGAATTCGGAATCTTTGTATCTCTTTATAATAGCATCAAAACTAACGGCAGCTTCCTTATAATCTCTTTTACCGAATTTTTTTATTGCTCCGGAAAATTCTTTTAAAATCTCATTTAGTTGACTATCTTCTTTAAGTTTCATTTGTGACTCCTTAATGGTGCTATTCTACACCTTATCTATAGATTTTTCAATGTTGAAATAACCGACTAATATGGAAAATATGGAGAGTTTTTTATTCGCCTGTCTGATATCTGTCCGTATAAACACCGACAACCTTGACTCCGGCACCTTTTGCTATATCAATTACACTTAAAACTTCCTTGTAGGAAACCGTTTCGTCCGCTTTAACAAAAAGAGGTTTCTTTGAATCCGTTTGGTAAAGATCTCTAAGTCTTGACTCCAAAGTCTCTTTTGAAATAGGTTCTCTATTTATGGTAATAGTGAGGTCACTTTCAATCACAAGGACAAGTGAAGTTGACTTCAATCCTTTAGGTTGTTGTTGTGTACTCGTTTCCGGTAATTTGATGTCAATACCTTTTTGTGCCACAGGGGTAATGACCATAAAGATTATAAGTAACACTAACAATATATCGCACAGAGGGACCACGTTAGGTTCCGACTTTGCTCCTGCACCCATTTCAGCACCCATGAAACCTCCTATCTTTTAAAGTATTCTCTCAAATATAATAAAGCTTGTCAAGCAATATAATAAGAAAAAAAAACGGTGTAATATTGGTTGCGATTTTGTCTGTTTTAAGAAAGATAACCAGACAAGTTGAATTTTGGAGAAAAACACTTATAATAATTACAGATGGAGAAAAGGAGAGAGGAAAGGAACAAGGTTAGGCGACTGATTAGTGTTGCTGATAAGATGGGTGTTTTGAATGATGTGTCTTCACAAGGTGTAAATATATCTCTTGCAGTTCTCCCCAAAAAAAGAAAAGTAACTCTTTCGCTGAAAATAGATGATAAGGAAGTCCGTTTATCGGCAGTTGTTATGTGGGTGAAGCAGAAACTAACTTATAATGATAAAAATACTTTGGGATTGGTAGTAATTGATCCTCCCAACGAATTTATTGATTTTTGCTCTGAAGCAAAGAAGTAATCTTTTATTAACGGAACTATTCAAGATTTAAACTTGATAATGCCAAGAATATATAATATTATCTCAAATACAAAAACTTGACTGTGAGGTAAATGATGGAAAGTTCCATAGATATGATAAAAAATTCAATTCTATCCGGACAGCCGATTATACAGATTATATCATATGAAGAGAGGAGGGTTGAAGGTTTTCTGATAAAACTTTCTCAACAAATATTTGGAAATAGTAGTATTTCTCTCTGGGACGTAAACAACGGATTAAGTATTGATGATGAAATTATTACAGGCACATCCGATCCGGTGATGGCTCTTGACCACATAATAAAGGATAAAACTTCAAGAATTTATGTATTCAGAGATATAATGCATCTCATTAAAGATTCGCACAATACGATAAGAAAGCTTAGAGAATCTTATCTGGAATTAAAGGGTACTAAGAGGGTGATAATATTGCTATCTCCCGAAGAATTCTTCTCAAACATTCTAAAAAAAGATGTGGATGTTTTTAGATTTGAACCACCGGACTATTCCGAATTGGAAAAGTTGTTTAAAAGGTTTCTAAAATCATTGGAAAAGTCAGGTAAAGTTATTGATCTTTCGGATGAAGAAAAGAGAAATTTTGTAATTGCCGTTCAAGGGATGACATTCGATGAGGCTTATAAAGCATTTATGAAAGCTTTTCAGGGTTCAAAGATCGTAGATGTATCCCTCCTGGGAAAAATCCATGAAGAGAAAAAACAGTTGATCTTAAAAGAGGGCGTTCTTGAATATTACTCGCAGAGATTTGATATCGGTGACATGGGGGGGCTTGATAACCTGAAAGATTGGTTGATGAAAAGAAAAAAAGCTTTTTCTAAAGAGGCTAAAGAATTCGGACTGGAAAGACCCAAAGGATTTCTTGCGATGGGAATATCGGGATGCGGTAAAAGTCTATCTGCAAAGATTACCGCTTCGCTTTGGAATTTGCCTCTTTTCAGGTTAGATATGAATCTCGTCTATTCGGGAATGGCGGGTTCTCCCGAACTTGTATTTGCAAGAGCTCTTAAAACAATGGATACGGTAGCCCCTGCAATTTTGTGGATAGATGAGATTGAGAGTGGAATCAGTGATAAGCAGGGAGATAGTGCCAGTTCAAGAATACTCGGTTATTTTTTAACATGGATGCAGGAACATACATCTGAAATTTTCATTGCCGCTACTGCAAATAGGATAGATTTACTTCCTCCGGAACTTTTAAGAAGGGGAAGGTTTGACCAGATATTCTTTCTGGATCTTCCCACACGAAAGGAGAGGGAGGAAATATTTTCGATACATCTTAAAAGCAGAGGGAACAGTACGAAATTATTTAACATTCCTCAGCTTGCACAGATAACCAAGGGATGGTCTGGAAGTGAGATAGAACAGGTGATAATATCGGGAATGTATGAAGCTTTTAATCAAAAGAGAGAATTGAACGAGGATGATCTTTTTGTCATTTTCGGGAGTAGCGTGCCGCTGTCATTGACAATGGAAGAACAGATAAAAAAAATAAGGAGTTGGGCACACAACAGAGCCGTAAGAGCTTCATCGGATAAAGAAGTGTACTAAAAGATAATAAAGTTTTCCGGAGGTAAAAATGCAAAATGGTGAAAATGTAAAGGACATTATTGGTACATACATTGAACATATAAAAATAAGGGCAAAGAATAATATTCCAGGACTTCCTCTAAATGTAAAGCAGGCAAGGGCTGTATGTGAAATGCTTAAGACAGGGAATGGTACGGACAAAAAGTGGCTTAAGGATCAACTCTTGCATAGAATCTCACCGGGAGTCGATCCTGCTGCAAAAATTAAATCCGAGTTTTTGGCAAGTATTATCGATGGATTGTTTGTTATTCCGAATATCACAAAAAAGGAAGCTGTGAATATTTTAGGAACTATGCTTGGAGGATATAGCATAAAGCCACTAATAAAAACACTAAAAGACGGATTGTTGGAAAATGAAATATTTAAAGTTCTTTCCGAAACAATACTTATTTATGATGATTTTAATGTGATAAAAGATCTATCCGCTACAAATCGTTTGGCAAAGAAAATAATCAACTCTTGGGCGGATGGAGAATGGTTTCTAAAAAAACCTGA
>Ga0256846_1000112_pt1 | contig 35310 bp, 28 predicted proteins | sample TevniametaG_FD_189098 | JGI IMG/M metagenome (GOLD analysis project Ga0256846, IMG submission 189098) | Tube worm associated microbial communities from hydrothermal vent at the East Pacific Rise, Pacific Ocean - Tevnia | ecosystem: Host-associated > Annelida > Integument > Unclassified ...
AGCCGACACAGCCTGAAAAGTAGAACAGCCGACACACCCCTAAATCCCCTCTTTTTAGAGGGGACTTAAACAGCCGTTCCTCACCCCTGCCCTATCGCACAAGGCGAGGAGGAAAGGCAAAAGAGATATTACAACCGCCACCTTGAAGGGTGCGGTTTGTATCTGTTCCAGCCAAAGCCTGAGAGATATTGTTTAATTCTAATGTACACATAGCCACCGGCGGTATTATATCTAAAATAATAATTTTATTTCATACGTTTATTAGTTATATTAGTAATTGCTTTTAAATTATTAGGACCGGTAATGAATAAGAGATTAATTATCTTATTGTTGATTATGATATTCGGCTCGGAATTGCTCCAATCGCAGGATATTGTTTTGAAGAATTCAGGCGGCGAACCCGTGCAATTGTACAAGCATAGCTACGCTTTGATTATTGGTGCAAGCAATTATTATAACGGTTGGCCCAAACTGAGCGGCGTATTACAGGATATTGCGGCAGTGAAAGACGAACTCGAACAACAGGGCTTTACGGTTATCACTTCGATTGACCCGAATTTAGATGAGCTTCGCACAGCTTTCAGAGATTTTATTAATCAGTACGGATTAGACCCCGACAACCGTTTGCTTCTATATTTTGCAGGACATGGACATACAATTCGCACTGCTTATGGTGAGGAGATGGGCTATATTGTTCCGGTTGATGCCCCCAATCCTAATCTTGATAAAAACGGCTTCCTATCTAAAGCAATGACAATGCAACAAATAGAAGTATATGCAAAGCAAATACAATCTAAGCATGCTTTATTTCTATTCGATGCCTGTTTTTCCGGTTCTATTTTTGCAATTTCGCGAGCCATTCCGGAAAATATTTCATACAAAACAACAAAGCCTGTACGCCAATTCATTACTTCCGGCAGTGCTGACGAGACTGTACCTGACGAAAGCGTGTTTAGGACACAATTTATTTCTGCACTGGAAGGTGAGGCTGATGTAAATAAGGACGGATTTATTACAGGTACCGAACTCGGAGAATTTTTACAAGAAAAAGTCGTTAATTATTCGCGAGGCACTCAGCACCCTCAATACGGAAAAATTCGCAATCCACATTTGGACAAGGGGGATTTTGTGTTTTTATCATCAGCAAAGCAAGATGATGATTTGACTGCATCAAATACGGAAGCAGAAGTAAGCGGCACAATGAGGGCTGGCGAAGCGGTACGAGTAAACAATAGAATAAACAGTATTACAACATATAAACCGATTACGACAGAACCATTATTAAAATCAATAAATGAGATGCCAAGTATTTTCGGCAAGTTTGCAATTATGACAAATGACGGGCATTTTCTCTGTGCCGAAAAAGGCGGTGGCGGCAATCTTGTTGCCAATAGAGAAAGTGTCGCTACTTGGGAAACATTTCGTATTGTTGCCCTGAATAGCAACAAAATTGCGTTGAAGACATATAATAATCACTATCTGTCACTCAGTGCAAAAAGTCGCAATCTTGATGCTATGCTCGATACTATTGAGGGACGCTCTCAGTTTGAACTTTTTGAATTAGAGGGGAATAAAATTGCACTGAAAGCGGCAAACAATTTATTTGTATGCGCCGAGGGTGGCGGCGAAAACGAAATCAGAGCAAGGTCGGAATTTGTCAATCCTTATGAAGTCTTTAAACTTGTTAAAATAAACACTTATGGTTTGATTTCCCAAAACGGACATTATGCAGTATGCAGAAACGGGAAAATTGTGTTTACAAGTAAAGAATTAAGCGCAAACGAGACATTTGAATTTGTCAAAATCGGAGACAATAAAATAGCAATAAAAGCCCCCGATGGTAAATATATATCTATTGATGAAAACGGCTCTTACTCAAAAGTAGAAACCCCAAATACATCATCAGTATTTATTGTCGAGGAAGTTGATAATGAACATATCCGCCTGAAAACAATCGCAGGTAAATATGTAACTGCAATTGGCGGTGGCGGATTTATGATGAGAGCAAGGAAAAATACCCCCGGTCCATGGGAACTTTTCCGTATATATCCCGCAACTCCCAATTATAAATAATTTACGAGTGTTTTTCCAATTAATATTAAGAATGGGTAATTTGTGTTTGACGTTGATTTAGAAAAAAAAGAAAATTTAGGCTTGGACGTACAGGCAGATTTGGAGCAATTGCTTCAAGCCTGCCGCACGCACTTATCTTCTTTCGATGAGCATAATATTAGAAAAGCCTTCCAATGGTGCGTTACAATACATAAGAATCAACGCAGAAAATCCGGCGAACCATATTATACGCATCCGTTAAGTGTTGCAATGATTATCGCAACGGAAATGCCCTTAGATGATATATCCGTTACATCGGCACTACTGCACGAAATCACACGACATTCCACAAGATATTCTCTTAAAGATATTGCAACGGAGTTTAGTCCTACTGTCGCCGAAATTGTAGGCACTGTTCAAAAAATTCATCACGTTGAAAATCATAATATTAATGAGTTAGATAATTATCGGCGACTATTGCTTTCATTATTCAAAGATGTAAGAATTATTCTAATCAAGCTGGCAGACCGATTGCATAATATGCGAACCCTGCAATATCTGGACACAGAGAAACAAAAGAAACTTGCAACCGAAACTCTGGAAATATACGCTCCATTTGCTCATCGATTCGGTCTTGCTAATATCAAATGGGAACTCGAAGACCAAGCGTTCAAAATTCTACATTATGACACATATAAAAAGATACGCAAAGCCGTTCAGTTCTCACGAAAGGACCGCGAGGACTATCTGCTGGACTTCATAAAGCCAATCAAAGACAAACTGAACGAAGATGAATTTTTTAAAGCACAGAATATTAAATACGAAATCACAGGTAGGGTAAAGCATCTTTATTCTATTTATAATAAAACAATATTAAGGAACAAACCTGTCGAAGAGCTTTACGACCTATTTGCTATCAGGGTAATTCTTGATACGGATAATCATCATCTTTGCTATATAGTATTGAGTATTATCTCCGATATTTACGAGACAATGCCAGCTACATACAAGAATTATATTGCAAGTCCCAAGAAGAACGGTTATCAATCAATACATATTGCATTTTTTGGGAAAGACAAAAAACCAGTTGAGGTACAAATTCGTACAAAGCAAATGCATGAAATTGCAGAGAGAGGTCTTGCCGCCCATTTTAAATATAAATCGGGATTACTACCTGCACAGACGGTATTACAGAATGACAATGTTGAGGGTTGGCTCGACCAGATACGCAGTATATTCGAGACAATTGGCGATGACAAACCCGATAAATTAATTGAGTCTGTACGCCGCACATTACTTTTTGACGAAATATATGTATTTACACCGAAGAATGAGTTTCGGGTATTTCCTAAGGATTCTACCGCCCTTGATTTTGCTTATGGCATTCATACGGAAATCGGCAATCATTGTATAAGTGCTAAGGTGAACGGCAGAGTTGTCCCAATTGATTATAAATTACAGAGCGGTGATGTTGTTGAAATCTTAACTTCAGAGAGCAAATCACCCTCCCCCGAATGGCTTACATTTGTGATTACACATAAAGCACGCACAACGATTCAAAAGTTTTTGAAGGACGAGAGAAAGGAAATCGTCGAAGAAGGAAGAAAAATATGGCGAGATGCTTTGGATAAAAATCAAATACATCTCTCGCTCAAAGAATTACGGCAAGTAGTCCGGCATTTTGATTTCAATCATTCTGAGGATTTCTATGCGTCTCTAAGCGAAGGAAGTTTTCATATAGACCAAGTGCTGGCGGCAATAAATCGGGTAATTGAGCAAAGAAATTATAATGACTTGACAGAGACGAAAACCGGTAAACAGATTGAAATTAATTTGCCGCTTCGTCTAGCCAAATGTTGCTATCCTCTGCCTGACGATAGGATTTCCGGTGAGATTAATCCGGGCAAAGAGATTATCGTGCATCGGCGGGAATGCAATAAAATTCTCGAATTAGTAAGCGCCAAGCAGAATACAATAATACGTCTTGACTGGTCTCAAATTCACAAAGACGGGTATCACTCCAAACTTGTGATACGAACCGAAAGCCAGCCTGACATTAATGCAAAGATTACATCAACAATAGTAACTTTGCAGGGAATAAAAATTTTAGGCTTTAAATTCAATATAGATAAAAATGAGCAAACTGGCATTCTCACAATCAGTTTTAAGCAAATTGCAGTCTTTAATCAGCTCCTCGAAAAATTAGAAGAAATTGAAGGAGTAAAAAGTATAGAAAGATATATTGAATAAAATGTATTTTTTTTCAGAAAAAATTACTATTTTTGAGAACAATTTTATTTAAATAAAGAGATAGAATAAAGTGAGCTTTGATTTAATAATATTTTTCGTATTGGGAGCATTGGCAATAGCAAGCGGAATAACAACAATAAGACACAAAAATCCTGTTGTCTCTGCAATTTCGCTGATATTTCATTTCTTTATGCTTGCCGGTCTATACCTGAGCTTGAACGCTCAGTTTCTTGCTGTCCTGCAAATACTTGTTTATGCAGGTGCTATAATGGTCTTGGTTATATTTGTAATTATGTTGCTGAACCTCGGCGATGAAGAAAAATTGAAGGAAAAATTTAATGCAAGGAAATTAATTGCAATTAGTTTCGGATTTATTCTGGCTATACAATTTGCCATTTTGTATTTTTCCACCACAGGTGGCAATACAAGCGGACAAATTGCAATGGTAGGTTCACCCGAAGTAATTGGCAATGATTTATTCAATAATTATTTGTTTCCGTTCGAGGCAATATCACTGCTACTGCTTGCCGCTATCATCGGTTCGGTTATTTTAGCAAAAAGAAAAGTGGATTAATAACTAATTTTGAAATTATTATGCATACAATACCAATCAATTACTATTTAATACTCGCGGCAATGATATTTGTAACCGGAGTAGTTGGCGTACTAACACGCAGGAATGCAATTATAATATTTATGTCTATTGAGATGATGCTCAATTCGGTTAATCTGACATTTGTAGCATTTGCTTCGTATATGGGCGATACCGCAGGACAGATTTTCGTTTTCTTTGTTATGGCTGTTGCGGCGGCAGAAGCGGCTATCGGGCTGGCTATCGTGCTTGCACTTTTCCGCAACAAGAAGACGGTCTATGTCGATGAAGTGAATGTTATGAAATGGTAAGAATTACTATTAAAACAAAAAAGCCGCTTAGATAAGCGGCTTTTTTTTGGCTGTTTCTCCCTCGCCACATTGTGAGAGAGCCGGTTGTTTGGAACTCACCACCCCGTCCTGACTCCGACTAACTGACAGCCGACATCCCCCCTAAATTCCCTCTTGTTCGGGGAGACTTAAAAGGCAATTAATTTATTCTACGGCTAACGAGATTCCAGTTTGGACTTCGTCGCTACTTCGCTGTCTAAAGGATGACAGTAATGTTAGAAAGAAATTAATAAAAAATTATTATTATTTTCCGATAATCATTATATTTGTATATACCTTTAACAGCATAGCGAGATATATATGATAAAACTAAATAACGGCAAGCGGTTTAACCCTTGGTTTTTTATTCCGACACTATATTTTACGGAAGGTATCCCGTTTATTATAGTCAATCAATTATCAATAGCTCTACTGAAATCTCTCGGAGTATCCAACGCCGTAATCGGCTACACTAATTTGCTGTATTTACCTTGGGCAATAAAATTTCTATGGAGTCCGATTGTGGATAGCCGCGGAACTAAGCGTGGTTGGTTGCTCTCAATGCAACTTATTATAACGCTTCTTTTCGGGTTAGCGGCACTTAGTTTGGGAATTGAGAGCACAATCCTGCCCTTCATTGCATTGTTATTCATTACCGCCTTTGCTTCCGCAACACACGACATAGCAATTGACGGCTACTATCTATATGCACTAAACAAGGATGACCAAGCGCTGTTCACCGGCATACGCAGTGCATTTTATAGGGTAGCAATGATATTTAGCGGTGGTCTCCTTGTCTTCCTTGCCGGCGAAGTAGGTACAATATACAACGACACACGACTCGGTTGGGAAGTTGCCCTATTTATGGCATTTCTGATATTTTTAATATTTAGAATATACCACGGATTTATGTTGCCGAAAGTCGAAACGACTCGGCAAAACAAATCGGTTCTTGACCTTCCGTTCAAGGATACATTCCTTGAATACTTCAAACAAGATGGTATCGGTGTCATAGTAGCATTTATATTACTCTATCGTTTTGGTGAAGCACTATTATTACGAATGGCACAACCATTCCTTATGGATAAATTTGAACTTGGCGGATTGAATATATCGGTAAGTGAAATCGGTATAATATATGGAACTTTCGGTATTGTCGCCTTGGTTATCGGTGGAATCCTCGGTGGTTGGCTGATTAAGAAATACGGACTAAAACGCACAATCTTCCCACTTGCTCTTGCAATGAATGCTTGTAATCTTTTATATGCACTTCTGGCAATTATGCAACCCCATAGCAGGATACCTGTTGATATATTCGGATTATCGTTCAACTTTTACCCGCTTGTACAATCATTTGTAATCATTGAGCAATTCGGATATGGTCTGGGATTTACAGCATTTATGGTATTCCTATTATATACGTCCAAAGGAAAATATAAAACATCGCACTACGCAATTTCTACAGGTATGATGGCTCTCGGTATGATTATCCCCGGAGCATTAAGCGGCGTTTTGCAGGAAAATGTGGGATATTTTTGGTTATTTATTATTAGTACAATTGTAACAATACCCGGATTATTCCTAATCAAATATTTACCAATTCCGGAAAAAAATAAGGAGTAGATTATGTATTGGATTTATCTGTTTATCGGTGGAATATTTGAATTTACTTTTACAACAATGCTGAAATTGTCCGAAAATTTTTCAAAACCATTGCCTACTATTGGTTTTATTATTGCTTCGGTTTTGAGCTTACTTTTTCTCAATTGGTCATTAAAAGGTATTCCGCTTGGCACTGCTTATGCTGTGTGGACGGGAATAGGTGCGGTCGGTACTGTGATTATCAGTATAGTGCTATTCAAAGAACCGGCAGGTTTTCTGCGGTTGTTTTTTATATTTATGATTATCGCGTCGGTTGTAGGACTAAAACTTGTATCAAAATAATAATATTGCAATAATATGAAACGGATAATCGCTATTGGTGATATTCACGGATGCGCCCTTACGCTCAGAAAGTTGCTATTTGATAATATAAAAATTCGGAAGAAAGATAAAATAATTCTACTTGGAGATTTGATAGACCGCGGTCCGAGAATTCGCGAATTAATTGATGATATTATCAAGTGGCGACAAGAAGGCTATAATATCACATCAATTAGGGGTAATCATGAATGGCTCTTGCTCAAATCAATGCAGGCTCAATATATCTTCCGTATGTGGATGCTTAATAGAGGTATGACAACACTACGCAGTTTCAACGTAAGCGATGCGGCACATTTACCTTCGGAATATATTAGTTTTTTTAAAAAGATGCCTGCTTTTATTGAGTTAGACGAATTTGTTATTGTCCATGGCGGCTTAAATTTTGAAAAGAAAAAACCACTCAAACATAAGAAAGCAATGGTATGGACACGTAATGAAAATGTTCGCAAAAGAGATATTGAAAAAATCGGAGGCAAACGCCTAATAGTTGGTCATACTCCTACTCCTTTGAAACAAATTCTAAAATCGAACAAAAGCAACAGGATACTGACAGATGGCGGCTGCGTTTACAAAGGCATACACAAAGGGCTTGGCTATCTAGTTGCCTATGATATTTCTCAAGATAAATTTTACTATGAAGAAAACATCGACACTTAATCTTTCAATTCTATTGCAAAGCCTGTTTTTAGAGATTCTATCGCCGCAAAAGTAGCCAAAGTAACCCTACGTATTGTCTCGTAATCAATGGGGAAAGGCTTACCTTCGCGTATGGACTTAATCGTAGCAAAGACTTCTTCCCTATGTCCTTTCCGACCGTTATATGATTTTTTATTCTGTTTCGAGTTTCTGTAAAAATTGACAGTTTCAAAATTATCCATAATAGCAGAACTACCCTCGCAATGTACTTCGCAATACTCTTTTGACAAAGCAGAATCTCCATTTGCAAAATACTGCAAAGAGCCGACCGAACCATCACTGAATTTAATTGTAATAACAACATTATCATAATTGAAAGTAGCATCGTTATCGGAAGATATACACTCTGCATAAACTCTTACAGGTACAGCATCTGTCAAATAGCACATTGTATCAATGAAATGGCAGGCTTCACCAATAACCCTGCCGCCGCCCTGCTCCGGCTGAAATACCCAAAATGTTTTCGGCGGCATTCCGGCATTAACACGGTAGGAAATAGTCATTGGTTCACTATGTACCGAGAAGAATTTTTTAATGGCAACAAATGGTTTTGAAAATCTGCGATTGAACCCAACCATCACTTTGCCATTGTGTTCGGCGACTGCACTGTCTATTTCAAGCAATTGTTTCGGATTGACTGCAAGAGGCTTTTCGACAAATACAGGTTTACCGGCTTTTACGGCGTTTATTACAAATTGGGAATGTAAGTCGTGCCGTGTAGCACAGAAAACAGCATTCACTTCGGAATTTGAAATAATTGCTTCGGAGTCCGTACCTGCATTTATAAATCCAAAACGCTTTGCTACCGTCAAAGCATTGACAGAGCTTGCAGTCGAAACACTATGCAAATGCACATCTGTTTCTTTAAGAGGAGCTAATAAATAGTTCTGCGCAAAAGTTCCTGCACCCAAAAAGCCAACACTAACTTTCTCCGTTTTTTTATATTTAGTATTAAGTTGCACAGTTCTTGCTGTTGCTTTTTCTCGTTCGGGATAGTTCAGCACAATACCGAGATAGAACTCCTGCGTTTTGCCGGAAACAAGACTATATGCTTCCGCACCTTCGGAAATATCAAATTTTTGAGTTGTCAAACTTTTTACATCAAGTTTACCCCGTTCAATCAGTTGTAGGACCGCTTGCATATTGCGATTTTCAGTCCATCTGACAAAAGCCACAGGATAATCTATTCCAAGTTCTTCATAATTGGCATCATATCTTCCCGGTCCATAACTGCATGATATTGTGATTTCCAGCTCCTTTTGATAGAAGGGTGAACGCTCAATCTTCATACCGACACTACCAACAACAACAACTCTCCCTTTTTTTCTTGCAATTTCAATTGCAAGTCTCATAGGCTCATTTGAGGAAGTGCCGGCAGTAATAATAACTGCATCAAATCCATTGCCTTTTGTAAATGCAAGAAGACCTTTTATACTATCTGGAGAACTGAGAAAAGTCTCATCACAGCCAAATGATTTTGCCTTTTCAAAAAGTTGCTCATTAATATCCAAGCCGACAACATTACAACCAGATGCTTTCAAGAACTGCACAGTTATTTGTCCAAGCAAACCTAATCCGATGACCGCTACGTTTTCACCAAGTCTAATATCAGCCTGCCTGACCCCTTGCAATGCAATTGCTCCGACAGTAGCATACGCGGCTTCGCTTGCGTCCAAACCTAATGGCACTTTGACAGCAAGATTTTTCGGAACGGAAATAAGCTCGGCATGTACGGCATAGCCTGCACCGCCACAAGCCACAAAATCGCCGGGCGCAAACTCATCGCAATCCGATTCAATCACAATACCTGCCGTACTGTATCCAAAAGTCTTGAATGAATCAAGTTTGGCAAAAACACGTTTTGCCGTAGAAACAATGCCCTCCTTTTTAACAAAACCCATCACCATTTTTACTTCTTTCGGTTGCTTACGCGCTCTGGCAAGAAGCGATGACTGAGTATTAGTAACTGATGTTTTTTCCGTACCGGCGCTGATAACCGAGGATAAATTTCTGACTAAAATACCACCCTTGACACAGGCGGGAGCCGGCAATTCCTCGACCGAGATTGCACCGTTCTTTTGATATTGAATTACTTGTAGCATATTTTTCGGCTTAATTATTAATTGACAGTTTGCAAATTTACACAAAAAATTAAACTATTCCTGATATTAGATAATTGATTTATTATTTGCTAATTTTGTTTTTTAAAAGAGACGTTTGCAAAATGAAATTAATTTCCGATATACATACTATTCTAAGAGCAAAGGACAGCTCTTGGAAAAGAAATCTGCTAATCATTGTATTCGCACAGTTTATAGCAATGGCAGGTATGAGTGCCTGCGTACCATTTTTACCTCTCTATGTGCGGGAACTTGGGATTACGGATATGAATCAAGTGAAATTTTGGAGCGGGATAGTCTTTTCCGGACCATATATTATGGCAATATTTGCAGTACCGTTCTGGGGAACACTCGGCGATAAATACGGCAGGAAATTGATGGTGGTACGTGCAATTTTCGGACTTGTAGTGGCAATGTTCCTGATGGGTTTTGCACAGAATGTCGTTCAATTATTTCTTCTTAGAATATTTCAAGGTTTTGCAAGCGGTTTTGTTGCGGCAACACTTTCCTTTATATCCGCCGAAACACCCGGCGAACGAACCGGTTATGCAATCGGTTTGTTGCAGAGTTCACAGTTTGCCGGAACAATTTTGGGACCACTACTTGGTGGGCTTATGTCTGACTTTGCAGGCATTCGTCCTGTATTTTTTCTTGTTGCCGCACTATGCCTTATCAGCGGCATACTCATTTTGCTTTTTGTCAAAGAAAATAATTTTGTGAAACAAAAGGACTATAAGTTTAGTACCCTGTCCAATTTGAAGCATTTACTTTCTGTACCGGAAATACGTACCATTCTATTGTTAATTATTTTAGCACAGGCAGGGATACACTTCACTACATCTGTTTTCCCTTACTTTGTCGAGCAATTGCACGCACCGCCGGAATTTCTCTCGTCAATAACGGGCTTTTTACTTGCAATAGTTGGTTTTTTCAGCATTATTTTTGCTCCGAGATGGGGCAAACAAAATGACAAGAAAAATTATAGAAAGATAATTCCAATAACTACTACCGTTGTAGGTTTGGCAACAGTTGCCCAATTAATCGTATCGGACTGGTATTTACTCATACCTTTTAGAATATTAATTGGAATTTTCATTGCCGGAATTTTGCCGACATTTTACTCTGCTTTGAGCAAGAAATCGCAAAATAAAACAATCGGAAGTAATATGAGTATAGCTTCGAGTGCTACATTTCTCGGAGCATTTCTTAGCTTTATTACTTGTGCTTATATGTCCTCGCACTTCGGAATAGAGACAATTTTTGTTGTTTCAGGAATAATTTTACTGATAATACCTATATTTTTATTGTTATCGCCTAAATTAAATTGATTTTTTTCTTGTATTTATCATCAAAATAAAAGACTTTTGTAATTGCAAGAAAAACGTTTTATATTATAGTATTAAATTAAACATAATTGGTATTTTTATGTATAAGAATCACTTTACAGTTTATATAGTTTTTTTGATGATATTTTTCATGCTTGCGGGTGGCGGCACTTTATCCGCCTCTAAATACAAGCCATTGACAAAGAAACAAATAGCCGAATTAATAAATTCGCCCGACCGCTTCGTAGTTAATCTTGCAGGCAAATGGGAAATGTCCACCGATGATGAAAACTGGCAAACAACTCGGCTACCGGGTGTTGCCCTGAACACTGACAAAATCTATCTAAGACGTACAATAAGAATAGACAAAAAGGTAACCGATAAGTTCTCTTGGGAATTATATTTTCTTGGTGTTGATGAAAATATAGAGATTTATCTGAACAGCCAATTCGTTGGGAAATATCTTGGTGCTATGACACCCTTTTCCGTTCAATTACCCAAAAGATTTATTCTGGATAATAATAATGAACTGAAATTTGTTATTACAGCCGCCACCGGTCCTTCGGGACAAATCAAACGACAAAATATATTTATGCGGAAAATTAAAACCGGTATTCTTAGAGATTTCTTCTTAGTTGGCAATCCTATTGTTTATGTCAATACAATACACTATAAGACAAAGCCAACAAAGAGCGGATGGAATGTAAAAGCAACTGTTGCCGTTTCAACCGGAGATATTGCGAGATTTGTTTCAAGGAATAGAAGCAATGATTCCCTTAGCAATATGGGAATTATTAAAACAAATGTCAAGATTGAAGGACAGATTAAGAATAAAGAGACCGGCGCAATTCTATCAACATTTACTGCTCGTAATATTGAATTGGAAAGTTTTCGTACGGTTGATTTGGATTTTGTAACTAATAGTTTTGCACCTTTGCTATGGTCGCCGTCTCATCCGAATTTGTATAATTTGACATTTTCAATTATTAAAAACGGAGTGGTATTAGACAAAAAGACCGTTAATATGGGATTTGTTTCTTATAGAGTGAAGAAGAACGAACACCTGGCGCAGCTATATATCAACGGTAAAAAGACATTAATGAAAGGTGTTACATACGTAGAAAATTTCGGAAGCGGCAAACCCATATCATACACAAGATTGGAAAACGATATAAAGCGAATTAAGTTGAATCTCGGTGCAAATCTTATTAAAATTAAATATGGCGCCCCTAATCCTTTTCTTGTACAACTCTGCGACAAATACGGATTACTTGTTTTACCCGAATTGCCGCTCTATGATGTACCGCAATCAATGTATAATCTTGATGAAATAAAAGTAAGAATGCGCAACCTTACAGACCGCTATGTGAGTATTTATGGTTCGCACCCTGCAATTGTTGCTTGGGGTTTGTTTGACGGCGTGAATGACGAGAATAGCTCGACAACGGATTATGTCATCAATACTTTTAAGAAATATTCAAATAAGCTGATTTATAAAACCGTTCGTTTCGGCGTGAAAACAATAAATACAAAGGGGGTTGATTTTATTGGGTTGCGAGACAATAGGAAATTCCATTCAATCGGTGCAATAAGTGATGAAATAGACAGACTGGCGGCACTTGCCGGCGACAAACCTGTTTTTGTAGAGTACGGTTTTCCCATTAAACCGGATAACCATTATGGATATTCCGACCCGCTATCATTAGAGTCGCAAGCATATTATATATTAAATTTATATCATATTGTTCAGAAGAAAAAATTAATGGGCAATATTATATTTACATATCGGGATTACTATTTGGAAAACCCGCTTATGATTGTGAATAATGACAACTTATATCTTTGTTCAGCGGGATTAGTTGATATATTCAGCAAACAAAGACTTGCGTTCAAAACAACGAAAGCACTATTCAATGTCGAAAAAGAACCACTTATGAATTCCGGCAGTTACTCGGAATCAACACCAATTGCATTTATTGTAATAGGAATCTTGTTCTCTGTGTTGATTGTTTTTTATCTTAACCGTTATAAGAGATTTAAGGAATACTTTGTCAGAGCATTTATTCGTCCTTACAATTTTTTTGCGGATATACGAGACCAAAGAATAATCTCAAATTTGCAGACAATTATTCTTGCATTTATTCTTGCACTTACAATCGGATTATATTTATCATCGGTTATCTATTTCTATCGAACAGATACAATTACTCAATTGATATTAATACTCCTGATACCGACAAGGGCAATTCAAGAATTTTTCTTTACGATAATTTGGTCTCCCGAATTATTATTACTGACAATAACAGTATTTTTCTTTGCCCAATTTTTTATAGTTGCGGCATTTATCAGATTATTGGCATTCTTTGTACGTGCAAGGATTTTTTATAAAGACACTTTGACAATAGTGGTTTGGTCGGCAGTTCCGATAATAATTCTACTGCCGTTCTCGGTTATTATCATTAAACTATTAGTATTTTCACCTGCATTGACTTGGGTTGTTTTTATTACTCTTGCCGTATTTGCTATTTGGACATTATTGAGAATTTTGAAAGCAGTGGGCGTTGTATTCGATACACACCCGACAAAGACATATATCATAGGATTAGCGATTGTATTTGTCTTATTAATAGGATTAATATCAATTTATCAATTCCACTATTCGATATTTTATTACACAGAATATATTTTTCAAACATTATTAAGTTAAGATGAAAACAGTATATAAAACAAATTTCCCCGACTTGAAACTTTTGCATCGCGGCAAAGTCAGAGATATTTATGAATTGGACGACTACCTGCTCTTTGTGGCAACGGATAGAGTGAGTGCCTTTGATGTTATTATGGATACACCGATTGGTGGCAAAGGTGCTATTCTTTCAAAAATTTCGACTTTTTGGTTTACTAAGACAGAACACATTATTTCAAATCATTTTGTAACTGACAATCCCGATGAATATCCCGAAGAATGCCGAAAATATAAAGAAGATTTGTTAGAGCGTTCGATGTTGGTTAAGAAATGCAAGCCACTTCCGATTGAAGCGGTTGTAAGGGGATATATTGCCGGCTCCGGTTGGAAAGAGTACACTAACAGCAGAACTATTTGCGGGAGCAAATTGCCGGACGGATTACGAGAGTTCGAGCAACTTCCCGAGCCGATTTTCACTCCGGCAACCAAAGAAGAAGAAGGACATGACGAAAACATTAGTTTTGATAAGATGGCGGAAATAGTTGGTCCGGACATAGCACAGAAAGTCAGAAGTATTTCACTTGAATTATATCGCTTCGGAAGTCAGTATCTCGATAAATGCGGGCTTATTCTTGCAGACACAAAATTTGAATTCGGAATTACCGAAAGCGGCGAACTGATTCTTATTGATGAAGTAATGACACCGGACTCATCACGTTTTTGGCTCAAAGACAAGTACGCTCCGGGAAAATCACAATATAATTTCGACAAACAGGCATTACGCGACTATTTGGAATCAATCACTTGGAACAAACAGTATCCGCCGCCGCACCTGCCTGATGATATTGTTAAAATCACAATTGAAAAATACAATGAAGCATATAATCGAATTTTATCGGGAGAAAAGATATAGCAATGCAGTCGGACTTCAACGATAAATTTGACGTTAAACGCCAGCCCGGCGAATTCTTTGATTGGAGTACATTCCTAATTACACTGTTACTTGTTACATTCGGATTGCTATCAATATACAGTGCAACGTATGAAGCCGGAATGAGTAGCCGATTTACACAGCAACTCATTTTTGCAATAATGGGTTTTAGTGCAATCATGGTAATACTATTCCTTCCCGAACGCTGGCTCTTTGATTTTTCATATATCTTTTATGCGATAACAATTATTCTATTGATATCGGTATTGATTTTCGGAAAGGAGGTAAACGGCACAAAAGGCTGGCTCAGTCTTGGTTTTATCAGAATACAACCATCGGAATTTGCTAAACTTGCAACCCTAATGGCTCTGGCACGTTTCCTGTCATCAAAGGGTGTGGACATCAGAAATTTACGTGATTTACTTATTACAATAGGTATCGTTCTTCTACCTGCGGCATTGATTTTCAAACAACCCGACCATGGTACCGCAACCGTATTGGGCGCTTTACTTGTCGGTGTTTTGTTTTGGTCGGGCTTCGACTTACTTATTCTGTTTTCCGTTATCAGTATCCCACTGATTATTGTCGCATCGCTTATTAGTACAGGGGCATTTCTCACGGCTATTTCCATATTCTCTATTATTGCCGGATTGATGAGAAAATCTTTAATCAAAACTGCCGTATTAATTGCGATAGTTATAGGCATTGGATATACAGGGCATCTTGCAATAAATAAATTAGAAAAATATCAGCAGAAACGAATACAGACATTTCTCAATCCCGGAGCAGACCCCCGAGGTAGCGGTTATAATGTTATTCAATCAATACTTGCAGTCGGTAGCGGCGGTTTGACAGGTTCGGGATATATGGAAGGTTCGCAAACGCAGCTGAAATATATCCCCGCACAGTGGACGGATTTTATTTTTTCGGTACCTGCCGAAGAGTTCGGTTTTATCGGCGGTTCTATGGTGATTTTACTATTGCTGTTATTTCTGATACGAGCCGTAAATATTGCGGCGGAAACAACAAGTACTTTTTATAGTATATTGGCATTCGGTACTGCAACAATTATTTTTTATCATGTTATCATTAATATCGGAATGGTAATAGGTTTAATGCCTGTTATGGGAATTCCTTTGCCATTCCTTAGCTCGGGTGGTTCGGCTCTTGTTGTCAATCTTGCAATGGTGGGCTTACTGCTGAATTCATTTAGGGCGCACAGAAGAAAAAAATTAGTATAATATATTATGAAAATTATTATTACAATTGGCGACTGCAATGGCATTGGAATTGAGACAATGCTAAAAGCTCTTATTCTATTCTACAAGGACGGAAAGAATTCCGATGTTAAAATAGATATTATAGGAAGGCTGGACGTTATACGGGAATATGCGGATTTAATTGATTTTCCCCTGAATATTATGGATAATTCAATATTAGTTAACGGTATGGAAATCGCAGTTCTTGAATGTAAAAGTGAGGCTGATGTATATTTGGGTAAAGTAAGCAAAGCCGCAGGCGAACTTGCCGCCGAAGCTATTGAACAAGGTGTAGCTATGACGGTCTCTGGCGAATATGATGCCCTTGTAACAATGCCCGTATCCAAATATTCACTATATATGGCGGGCTGGACTTTCCCCGGCCATACGGAGATGCTGGCAAATACTTGCGGCAAAGATGGACGACATTTGATGATGCTTTTCAATGACACGATGCGAGTTGCACTGGCAACTATTCATATTCCAATATCACAGGTTAGCTCATTACTAACAAAAGAATTAATAATAGACAAACTATCTTTACTCAACGATTCGCTTACCAAAGATTTTAGTATTGAAAAACCTGTTATTGCAGTATTAGGACTTAATCCCCACGCCGGTGAAGACGGTGCAATCGGTAAGGAGGAGCAAGATATTATTATGCCGGCAATAAATGAAGTTAATTCGCAAGGAATTATTACCAAAGGACCATTTCCGGGAGACGGTTTTTTTGCTCATAATGATTATTTAAACTATGACGGCATTTTGGCAATGTACCACGACCAAGGATTGATACCTTTGAAATTGCTTGCCAAAGGCGGTGGTGTGAACTTTACGGCAGGGATTAATATCGTCAGGACATCACCCGACCATGGAACTGCATTTTCAATCGCAGGTCAAAATATTGCTAATCCGCTGAGTTCGCTCAATGCCCTTGAATATGCAGTTAAAATCAGCCGAAACAGATTTAATTTATAATTAAGTAAAGGAGATTTGATATGACAGACAATAACAATGCACCAGAAATCCCACGTTACAATAAGTATGGAAAAATCTCAAAGAAATTTTATAATATTGAACTCGAAAAATTGCAACACGAACTTGTCAAATTACAATACTGGGTTAAAAAGCAAGGTCTAAAAGTTGTAATTCTATTCGAGGGACGCGATGCCGCCGGCAAAGGCGGAATGATAAAAAGACTAACCGCACCGCTAAACCCACGCGGCGCCCGAGTGGTAGCACTTGATAAGCCGTCCGACAAGGAGCAAACACAATGGTATTTCCAGCGTTATATTTCGCATTTTCCTTCAGCAGGTGAAATCGTTATATTCGACAGAAGCTGGTACAATCGCGCCGGTGTAGAGCGTGTTATGGGCTTTTGTACTGATGAGGAATATTGGCAATTTATGCGCTCCTGTCCCGAACTTGAGCGAATGTTAATACGAGCCGGTATTATACTTATTAAATATTGGTTTTCCGTCAGCGACGAAGAACAGGAAAAACGTTTTCGGGACAGAGTAAAAGACCCTGCTAAGCGTTGGAAACTATCCGAAATGGATATTAAAAGCTATGGACTATGGGAAGAATATTCGCGTGCGAAAGATGAAATGTTTAAATATACGGATACTAAACAATCGCCATGGTATAATGTTATTTCAGACGACAAGAAGAAAGCACATTTGAATTGTATTCATCATTTGCTTTCACTGATTCCCTACGAAGACGTAACCCCTGCACCTGTTGATTTGCCGGAAAGAGTTATTACCGGTACTTACATTCGCCCGCCACAGGACGAACTGACTTATGTGCCGGAAGTGTATTAAGATATACACTCTAACTATTTCAATTAGAGAAGAAGAAAAGTATGGGAAAATTGAACAAAATAGACATATTGCAATACGTTGAGAAAAATATCGGTTCTTTTCATACAAAAAGAATTGCAAGTCTTGACAATTTAAAATTATCAAAAATATTAAAGAGAAAGAATCCTTATTTATTCAAGGCAAAGTATGTACTAATTGCCGAAGAAATAATCAAGGGGATTGTTGACGCACATATATCATCAAGCGAAGAAGGTATTTTCGGCGATTGGTTGGAAGAATTGGCTATTTATATTAATGGTATTGTCTTTGACGGTTGGAAATCGGCGATTCCCAATATTGACTTGGAGTTTAATAACAATGGTAAACGTTATATCGTAATCATTAAATCCGCACCAAATTGGGGCAATAGTAGCCAAATATCTAAATTGAAATCCGATTTTAAAACTGCACAAAAAACATTAAGAACAAGCAATTCTAATCTTAGCATTGTAGCTGTGAATGGTTGTTGCTATGGAAAGGACAGCAAACCGGACAAAGGAGATTATTTTAAATATTGCGGTCAAGAATTTTGGGAATTCATTTCCGGTGATTCTTCCCTATATACTGAAATTATTGAACCATTGGGTTACAAAGCAAAGGAAAAGAACGATGAGTTTTTAACATCATATTCCCAAATGATAAATATGTTTACAAAGGAATTTATTGATGAATTTTGTTTCCGTAACGGGGAAATCAATTGGGAGAAGTTAGTGCAATTTAATTCGGGAAAGAAATTGTGAATATCATATTATTATATAATAATTTTCATTAATAAACATAAGGTGCATAAATGAGAAATTACATATTATCATTTTTGTTTACAGTTTTAATATTATCATTTCTTGGGTGTAAAGCTAAAAGTCAATATCAACCTTCCGAAGATATTACTCGAAAATATGAATTAACTATTCAGCCCATTATAGTACGTTCAGATGCAGGAAGCGAACCTGCATCTATGGTTATACCTGAAAAACTTGTTGAGAAAGCTTATGAGAAAGCAAGTATTGATTTTTACTTTTTACATCCAATATTTTTAGATAATACGAACGCCCGAGACGGAGTTTATAATTTAGACAGCATATCGAATATTGCATTGCAAAAAGGATTAATCAAGTACAATGACGGCAAACTGTATATGTTTTTTGTTGATGCTATTGATGGACGAAAAGGACCAATGGGAATGGGTATGCAGAACGGTAATATTATTTTTATTGCATTAGGCGACAAACTTCCTCCCGGTTTTAATGAGGATATTAAGAATATGCAAGCTTTTGTTATTGCACACGAAGTTGGGCATAATTTAGGTCTGGTTCATGCAGTTGATGACCCGAATGTTCCAAACGATATACCCAACATACAAGGAGACGGTGCTTTCAAAGACCGCATAGACCCGAAATACAGTTTGAATGATTACCAAATTAAAATCATACTGAAAAGCCCGTTAATACATATTAAAACAGCTACTAAATAAATTTTACGCCTGTTCATTTTGGTTTTTTTGCATTTTGTAATTGGTGTGTTTTTCATTAATTAAACATTTTGTATATTGCAGTAATTAGTATGTACATCATTATTAAGTAGGCAACTATGAAAAGTATTATTATAGTTCTATCAACCATTTTTGCAATGACTGCATTTAGCCAAGAATTTGAATTTGATTATCATAGAGATTTTAATAAGATTTTGGAACAAACAAAGGATTCATCAAGTAGCTTATATTATGCAAAACTATTGTCGAGATTTAAAAAGAACGATATGACTATGACTAATTTCGATGTATTAGCTTTATTAATCGGATTTACGGCTAATGATTTTTATTCGCCCTACAATTTTGATGCACAAAAGGCGATAAAGTTAAATTTTGATAATAAATTTACTGAAGCCCTCGAATTATGTAATTCAATACTTGCATTAAATCCTTTCAATTTAGATGCAATATACGCGAAATCAATATCATTCTATGAGCTTAATATAAAAGACAGCTCGTTTTATTATATTATTAAATTTAAAAGAATAATGAGAGCAATGGAGGTGAGTGGAGATGGACTAAGCCCCGAAACCGCAATTTTTGCTTTGGGCGCTTTGGACGGACAGATTTATATTAGGGTTTTTCTTTTTAATAAAATTGGAATAATGGGTTCGGGAATGGATAAATACGGTAACTTTGTTGATATTTTGGAAATGATTATTGAAGATAAAGAAACCGGGGAATCAACAAGTAAAAAATTGTACTTCAATATTCAACATGCAACTAAAAAGGCATTCGGAAAAAGAAAGAACGAATAGTGATAAATGAAAGTAACTCAATCACTCTTTTTATTTGTTAATATTAATCTTACTCAGATTTAGTATCTAGTTGGATATACAAGAATTAAATTTAATAAACCAAAAATGTATTAAGGAAATAATTAATATGAATAGAATAATTTATACATCAATATTATTAATACTTTTCATTTTCACAGAAGTACAATCTAATTATTATGTATCACTATCCGGCAATAATAACAATTCCGGTATAAGTGTAGAAAGTGCGTGGCGAACAATAAGTTACGCGGTTTCCTCATCAAGTCCTGTGAAAGCAGGCGATACAATTTTCATCAGAGCAGGAGATTATGGAAATGAAAATATTGTAATTGAGAAAAACGGAACACGAAAAAAACCAATTGTTATTCTTGGATATAAAGAAAAACCCGGCGATAGTCCATTCCTAGAATATAAGTATGGCGATACACTTAATGCAAAAGTAATGCCACTTATTAATGGTGGCGACCGGACTAAAGGTGTAGGTATTGATATTAACGGTGCGGCTAATGTAAATATACAGAATATTCAAATAACGAATTACACATCAGGAATTTATACTTGGTCTTCATCAAGCAATCATCTATTATTGGATAATATAATTGTAATGAATGTTGGTGATATAAATGACTCATATTCAGGCTTGGGTATTGGTATCATTTATGCAGATAGCAATATTGTTCGCAACTGTATTGTAGTCAATAGTTGTGCCGAAGGAATTTCAATTGTGGCAAACAATAACTTGATTGAAAATTGCAGAGTTTATTGCGATGAGGATATGACAGAAGCGGCATCTACTGATTATTATATTGTAACAGAAGGTAATTATAATACTTTTAGAGCTTGTATGATTGAGCGAGTAGGCAACCTCGAACACATTGGTCATGGAATGGGATTGAAAGGGAATTGCCAACATAATTTATTTGAAGATTGCATTGCAAAAGATATGAAAGGCGGTTGTTTCTATGTAAGACATCGCGGGACAAAGTATAATGAGTTTAAGAATTGTGTTGCAATTGGCACACTTGATGACGTGTTAGGATATTTGGTCAGAGATGGAGCGAGTTATAATCAGTTCAATAATTGCTTGTCGGATAGTTGTACATCAGGTATTTATTTTATGGATACAGACGAAGATGACGGGGCGCAGTACTGTGGAAGACATAACACTTTTAATAATTGCATTATTGATAAATCAATCATAGCAATTGGTTTCTCCAACTATTCGGAAGCATCTCCGGCTGATAGTAATCTTTTTGCAAATTGCATTTTTAATAATGGCACTTATCTTTTTGAAACAAATAGAGAAAACAATAACAACAAAATGCTCAACTGTATTGTCAGTAATTTTAAAACATTAAGTACCGGAAGTAAGGAATTAAAATTTGCCTATTCTTACTGTGATTTTTTTAGTAATAGTTTTCTTCTTCCTGCCGGTACAGGAAATATTGCTAAAAACCCATTATTTATAAATCCTAAAATTGGTGATTTTTTATTGCAAAAAGATAGTCCTTGCATTGATGCAGGAACTGCGAACGATGCCCCTTTATTTGATTTCATCGACACAAAACGACCACAAGGTAAAGGGTTTGACATAGGAGCATTTGAGTATAAGGAAATAAACGGAATTGAGAAGAAGACTCATAATCAAACGATTATTTATCCAAATCCTACGACAGGAAAAATGTATTTTAATCACCAATATTCCGGAAAACATTATGAAATAATTTCTTCGTCCGGGACACTTGTCATTAGTGGAATTATCGAATCTCAATCAATTGATGTATCTATGCTTGCAACGGGTGTTTATCTTATTAGAATTATTGATGAATATTTCTATAAAACCAAAATGATTAAATTCATCAAGAATTGATAAAATCGCGCGGTGAAGTATTAATGATTTAATACATTATCATTCTTCTATTTAATTGCTAAATAAGCATCTAAAATTGTCAAATAGTTCTTATTTACGTATTTTTTACTAAATAAGGTTGTTCTTTCACTCTTATTTAGTATATTTGTAATAAAAATAAGGAGTATTATGATAAAAAGTATTTCTAAAGAACAGGTAATAGACAGAATAAAATTTGAAAATCCTTGGTGGATAAGCGGACATATTGATGATGATTATAACGAAATGTCGAGAAGATTATATTTTGAACTATTCAAACCGCTTGCTTATGAAAGAGCAATAAGAAGAGCATTGGTACTTATGGGACCAAGACGAGTCGGAAAGACTGTAATGCTATTCCATCTTGTCGAAGATATGATAAAAACAGGTATAAATCCAAAAAAAATTGTCTTTATTACTATTGAGAACCCGATATATAATAATATCTCACTTGAACAATTGTTTCTATATGCTAAAGAAGCCACGGGGATTGAGGACAAAAACGATTGGTTTGTTATTTTCGACGAAATACAGTATTGTAGAGATTGGGAAGTTCATCTGAAATCATTGGTGGACAGTTATCGGCAGAATAAGTTCATCGTTTCGGGTTCTGCATCTGCCGCATTAAAATATGCCAGTACGGAAAGTGGAGCCGGCAGATTCACCGATTTCTTGTTACCGCCATTGACCTTTCATGAATATATCTCATTAAAAAGACTTGACGGCTTAATTACTCCGGTTTCCAAATCATGGCGAAATCACGAGTTCAAATTTCATTCCTCTACGGATTTGAATGAATTGAATAAGCATTTTATTGATTATATTAATTTCGGCGGCTATCCCGAAGTTATTTTTTCAAAAGAAATCCAAGCCAATCCGGGTAGATATATCAGGCAGGATATAGTGGACAAAGTATTACTGCGTGATTTGCCAAGCCTCTACGGAATAAGCGATACTCGTGAATTAAATTCTCTTTTTACAACTATTGCATATAATAGTGGAAGTGAAAATTCACTTGATGCTTTGTCCAAGCAATCCCAAGTTCCCAAGTCCACATTGAAAAAATATATTGAATATCTGGAAGCGGCATATTTAATCAAAAAGATAAAAAGAATAGACCAAAGCGGAAAGAAATTCAGACGGGATAATTTTTTCAAAATTTATCTGACAAATCCCTCTTTAAGAAGCGCCCTATTTACACCCATTACGGCAACAGACGAAATGTTCGGTAATATGGTGGAAACCGCTATTTTTGCCCAATGGATGCACAGTGATGGTTTTGTTCCATTTTATGCAAGATGGCAGAAAGGCGAAGTGGATATGGTGGCTTTAGATAATGCAACACTTAAACCTACTTGGGCAATAGAAATAAAATGGACGGACAGATATTTTAATAAACCGAACGAATTGAAAAGTTTGTATAAATTCTGTACTGAGAATAATCTGAATAATCCAATTGTTACGACAATCCTTAAAGAAGGTAGTAAGAATTATAAAGAACTAAACATTCAGTTCATTCCATCAGCCGCTTATGCCTATACTATTGGTGTAAATACTTTGGAAAATAAAAAGAAGCATTTTGTACACTAACACAAAAAACAAGAGCGGCTCGAAAGCCGCTCTTGTTGTATTGAAAATAATAATAAATATTATTTCAAAATTGTATCGTTAAGAATTGTCTTGATTTTCGGCTCGCCGATTTCCGCCAATTCGTAGAATACGCGTGATGTCGGTTTGTCGATTTTGATGAAGCGACCGAGATTAATCGGCGTTCCAATCACAACAGTATCACATTTTGTATTATTGATAGTTGTTTCCAAATCTTTCATTTGTTCCTCGCCATAGCCCATTGCGGGAAGCAACGTACCAATGTAAGGATATTTCTCATAAGTTTCGCCGATTTTACCGACAATATAAGGTCTGGGGTCAACGAGTTCGGCGGCACCGAATCTGCGTGCGGCAACCGTACCTGCGCCGATAGTCATTTCGCCGTGTGTCAATGTCGGACCATCCTCGACAACGAGAACAACCTTGTCCTTAATAGCATCGGCATCATCAACCATTACTGCCGAAGCGGCAAGAATAACTTCTGCTGTCGGATTATATTCACGGATATTATCCAAGATTTCTTCGACATCTTCGGGATATGCGGAATCTACTTTATTAATAACAATGACATCAGCCATACGGAAATTAACCTCACCCGGATAATATGCAATTTCGTGTCCCGGACGCAACGGGTCGGCAACAACAATTGATAAATCGGGTTTGTAGAAAGGCATATCGTTATTACCACCGTCCCAGACGATAATGTCTGCTTCTTTCTCTGCTTCGCGGAGAATTGCTTCATAATCAACACCTGAATAAATAACGCTACCCATAGCAATATGCGGTTCGTATTCTTCCATTTCCTCGATTGTACATTTGTGCTTTGTCAAATCTTCGATTTCGGCAAAACGCTGTACTTTCATTGCTTCCAAATCACCATAAGGCATAGGATGACGAATTGAAACAACTTTCTTGCCTGCTTCGAGCAATGCTTTTACAACCGCGCGTGTTGTCTGGCTCTTTCCGCAACCTGTACGAACTGCCGTAATCGAAACTACCGGCTTTGTGGATTTAATCATAGTCGGTTCGGCGGGAAGCATGGAAAATCTTGCTCCTGCTTTCATAACACGCGAAGCAATGTGCATAACAGTATCATAAGACAAATCGCTATATGAGAGAACGCACTCTTCGACATTGTGCTTTTCAATTAATGCTTCGAGTTCTTCTTCGGCATAAATAGGAATACCTTCGGGATACAATTCGCCTGCGAGTGATGCAGGATATTTTCTGCCGTCAATATCAGGAATCTGTGCCGCTGTAAATGCAACGACATCATAATTCGGATTATTTCTGTAAACAACATTGAAGTTGTGAAAATCACGACCGGCGGCGCCGACAATGATAATTTTAATTTTTTCGTTAGCCATAATGACTCCTTTTTAAAATAATAAATGTTAAAAAAACTAACCGTTAATTTTATTTTTCAATAATTTAATACGTTCATAAGATTCGTTAATTCGTTCTTCCGATATTCTATTAGTCTTCACAAGTTCCAGAATAATATTATTAACCTTGCGAGCAATATCTTCATCGAAATCGACATTATTTGCAAACATCAGAATATCAGTACCGGCATTTATTGTAAGCTCAATAGATTCTACCAAAGTAAAATGCTTGCTAATAGCCTTCATCTGCATATCATCAGTGATAATAACACCTTGAAAATCCAAACCATAACGCAAAATACCCGTCAGCCAACCTTTTGATAAAGTTGCCGGATACCTTTTATCATAATTGGAATTAAAAATATGAGCAGTCATAATCACATCGGTTTTCCCTATATCAATCAAATCACGGAAAGTCGAAAGCTCTCTTAATTGCCAAATATTAGTAACATCAACAAACCCTTCGTGTGAATCTTCGGTCGAACTACCGTGTCCCGGAAAATGTTTCAATGCGGACAAAATAGATTTTTTTCTCAATTCATCAACGAAGATAGCAGAATGCTTTACAACCACATCGACATCATCGGATATACTTCTTTCAAAACCTGCAATCACAGGGTTTGACGGATTTAAATTCAAATCCACAACGGGAGCAAAATTCATATTGAACCCAGCCGCCGACAAAGTTTCCGCTGTTTCCGCCGCTTGATTTATTGTGAATTCCCTATCATCGGTTTCACCTATCAACTTATGTGATGCAGTCGGACGGAATCCATGCTTTTCTTTAAGACGAGTAATTAATCCGCCCTCTTGGTCAATCGATATAATCAAATTGCCTTCACCGTATTCCTGCAATTTACTATTCAATCGTTTTACTTGCTCCGGTGATTCAATGTTACGAATATCTGAATTAAGGGCGACATCTTTATCGAATAAAATCACACCTCCGACTCGTCCGTTACGAATATCATCAACAATAGGAGATCTATCGTCAACCGTCAGACCACGGAAGCCGGTCAAAACCATCTGCCCGATTTTTTGTTCTAATGTCACTTAAAACTCTTCCTTATCTAATTCCTTAACAACTTTTTCGATTTTCTCGACAGCCCAATCAACTTCATCTCTCGTAATTACAAGCGGAGGGGCAAAACGAATAATATTTTCGTGGGTTTCTTTTGCCAGCAAACCTTCGTCCATTAATTTTTCGCAATAGGGACGTGCTTTTCTGTCAAGTACAAATCCAATCCATAGACCGCGACCGCGAACTTCGACTATATGCGGACTGTCGATTGCTCTCAATTTATCTATGAAATAATTACCGGTATCGAATGAATGCTCGATTAATTTTTCTTCTTCGAGTACTTCGAGGGAACGTACGGCAACAGCGGCAGCTAAAGGATTGCCGCCAAATGTCGAACCGTGTTCACCGGGCTTGATTACACCTAAAACATCTTTGTCTGCCAGAATAGCGGAAACGGGATAATAGCCTCCCGAAAGTGCTTTGCCGATAATAACGATATCGGGACGTACATTTTCGTAATAATGAGCAAACAACTTGCCGCTACGCCCAAGTCCCGCCTGAATTTCATCACAGATGAAAAGAATATTATTTTCCTTACATACCTGTTCTACCGCTTTCAAATAGCCCTCGGGAGGAATAACAATACCACCTTCGCCCTGAATAGGTTCAATCAGAACGGCGCAGGTGTTTTTATTGATTTTCGATTTTAAGTCTTCTACATTACCGTATTCGTGGAAAACGAATCCGGGAGTAAAAGGTCCGAAACCACCGAATGATGAAGGGTCATCACTGAACCCGACAATAGTTGTTGTTCTACCGTGGAAATTGCCGGTAGCAACAACGATTTCGGCTTTATCTTTTTCTATTCCTTTGACATCATAGCCCCAGCGGCGTGCTGTTTTTATTGCAGTTTCGACCGCCTCGGCACCCGAATTCATCGGCAAGGACATATCGTAGCCTGTCATTTCATTAAGCTTTTTATAGAGCATAGGAAGTTTATCATTGCGAAAAGCGCGGCTTGTCAAAGTAACGTGTTTTGCCTGTTCCGCAAAAACATCATAAATCTTCGGGTGGCAATGTCCTTGATTTACGGCGGAATATGCCGCAAGACAATCCATATATTTCTTTCCTTCGACATCGGTTACCCAGACACCTTCGGCTTCTTGGACAACAACATCAAGCGGATGATAATTATGAGCGCCGTATTGCTCTTCGATTTCAATAAAATTCTTTGTATTCATAGTGTTTTCCTTATTAAATAAATTAATTCATTTCATCAAATAACATAGTAAGCAGAGCCATACGAACGTACAATCCGTTCTTTGCCTGCCTGAAAATTGCAACACGCGGGTCTGCATCAATTTCACGACTGATCTCAACGGAACGCGGCAATGGGTGCATAATAACTGCATTTTTCTTCATCTTCTTAACAAACTGATAATCAATATTGAATTTATCCAAATTCTGTCGCTTCTTTGTCAGCCTATCCCTATCAATCCGAGTTTGATAGAATACATCGACTTTATTGATAATCTCCGAAGTATCCGAAAGAAGTTCGTATGCAATTCCTTTTTCGTCAAGATGTTCCAAAATATCAGGCTTAATTTGCAGTTCATTAGGTGCGATAAAATATAATTTTATTCTATCGAACTTACTCAGCAAATACGCAAGAGAACGAACAGTACGTCCGTGGTCCAGCGCCCCCATAAATGCAACAGAGAGACCATCAAGAGTTTGGCACTCATGATAAATTGTATATAAATCAAGCAATGCCTGTGTAGGATGCTGACCGTAGTCCCCGTCCCCGGCATTGATAATCGGAACAGAAGAAACTTTTGATGCACGCTCCGCACCGCCCTTTTCGGGGTGGCGTAGCACAATTACATCGCTATAATGACCAATAATTCTGATGGAATCCTCAAGCCGTTCACCCTCGACCTCGGAGGAGAACTCCTTGGCATGCTCTGTTGATAGGACTTTGCCACCGAGACGATACATTGCAGATTCGAAGGAGAAACGTGTTCTCGTTGATGGCGAATAGAACATAGTCGCCATAATTTTGTCATCATAGTCCTTCGTGCCGCCACGAGCAACAATTTTTTTCATCATATTTGTTCGCTCGAAAAGTTCCATAATCAATGGTAGATTGAACTGTTGCGAATAAACAATATGTTTTAAATGCATAACTGCCTCAATATATTATTATAATTCTGTCAAATTAAGGGACAATCAAAGTTCCCGCTTTGCCTTCCAACGCATCTTCCAGATAGTTGTAAGACGTAATAATAGCACGTTTTCCGCCATTCTTCAAATATCTTATGACAGACTCGACCTTTGGTCCCATACTGCCCGGGGCAAAATGTCCTTCTGCCATCCATTGTTCCATTTCGGCAACAGTTGCCCTATCAATACCACGTCTGTTAGGATTTTTGAAATCCAAATAGACCCTGTCCGTATCGGTAGAAATAAGGAACAAATCGACATCAAGACTCTTTGCAAGCAAAGCCGAGGAACGGTCTTTATCAATCACTGCCTCGCGTCCAACAATTTTTCCGTCTTCAATAACAACAGGAATACCGCCGCCACCAAGTGCAATTGTAATTATTCCCAAATCTATCACTTTACGAATAACCGCGAGTTCAAGAACTTCCTGCGGCTCGGGCGATGCAACAACACGGCGATAACCGCGAGCGGCATCTTCGACAACGTTCCAACTAAGTCTTCTCTTTTTTTCCATAGCAATATGCTCGGAGTAAAAAGGACCAATCGGTTTTGTCGGATTCTCAAAAGCCGGGTCGTCATTAGCGACCTTCACCATTGTAGGGACAGTCGTTACAAGTTTATCAATACCGAGTTGTTTTAATTCATATTCCATTGCCGTCTGCATAATATAGCCTATTTCACTCTGCGTTGTAGCAACACATACATCAAGCGGGTGAACATACGCCTCGTTCGATGCACGCTCACTGCGTAATAGAGCCGCCCCAACTTGGGGACCATTACCATGAGTAATGACGACATCCCAACCGGATTTAATCATCTTGGCAATATTGCGAGCGGTTGTATGAGCATTAGCCGACTGCTCGGGAATAGTACCTCTTTCGCCGGCACGTATCAACGAGTTACCACCGACCGCTATCAAAGCTTTCTTTGCCACAAAAACCTCGTTTTAATTAGACTTTCATCAATTTATACATAACGGCTTTTTGTGCATGCAGTCTGTTCTCGGCTTCATCGAATACCACGGAAGTCGGAGCATCAATAACCTCATCGGTTACTTCGTCGCCACGGTGTGCCGGCAAACAGTGCATAAACAAAGCTCCGTCATTTGCATTAGCCATTAATTCGGCATTAACCTGATATGGACGGAAAATTTCTTTTCTTTTTGCCGCTTCTTCTTCTTGTCCCATTGATGCCCATACATCTGTATATACTGCGTCTGCACCTTTGACGCCCTCTTTCGGGTCGTGAACCACTTCAATCTTGGCACCGGTCTTCTTTGCTTCTTCTACTGCTTCATTATAAGCAATCATATTAGGCTCGAAACCGCGGGGACAAGCAATCGTTACATCAACTCCGAGACGTGCGCCGGCATTCATTAATGAATGTGCAACATTATTACCATCGCCGACATAAGTAAGTTTCAAACCTTCCAATTTGCCCTTGTGTTCCTGCAAGGTCAAGAAATCAGCCATAGCTTGGCAGGGGTGAGTATAATCGGTCAATCCATTAATAATCGGAATGCCGGCATATTTTGCCATACCTTCGACAATGTCATGTCCGAATGTACGAATCATAATACCCTGCACCATTCTTTCCAAATTCTTGGCAACATCGCTGACTGATTCACGCTTACCGAGACTAATTTCGTTCGGTGAAAGATAAAGCGAATAGCCGCCTAATTGCTGAATGCCAATATCAAAACTTGTACGTGTCCTAAGTGAGGGCTTTTCGAAAATCAAAGCCAAAGCCTGACCTTCCAATGCTTTTGAATACTTTTGCCTATCGGCTTTCATATCCTTTGCAATTTCAAAACTTTCGAGTATTTCTTCGGTTGTAAAATCCAAAACAGATAAAAAGTCTCTTTTCATCATAATCTCCTGATTAAATATGTAATAATAAAATTTATTTGCTAATAGTTTGTTCGCTAATAAAAAACAACAATAGATACTTCCGTGTTATTTTTCAAATGGGGGCGTCTGTCTGATAGTGCCTGAAGAAGAATAATTTGCCGGCACGTGATTTGGGTGGATTAAACGGCTGGAACGAGGCACAATTCGTCGTCTTGACGTTTGTTCTTAGATATGTTCTTGTATTTTGCCTCATTTTCACTAATTATTTTATAAATGTTTAACTTACAAATTGCAAGTTAGTAAAATTATACGAAATTACCTTATTATTGTTGCACGCTAATATCAGATATTTTTCCACATATTGTTAAAATTTTCAATTTTATAATTTGGAGATAATTGCAATAACCCGATACCGGCAACAGCAATCTATATACAATTAAAAGCATTAGTTATTCGTATTGATAATTATTAATATAAATAGTAGTATTTACAATTGGTTTAGAGGAGTAATATGAAAAAACAATTAATCGGTCTTCTTCTTGGAAGCATTGCAGGGGTAATAGATGTTATTCCGATGTTGTTGCAAAAATTATCTTGGGACGCAAATCTATCGGCTTTTTCTATGTGGCTCGTTGTCGGTTTCTTCATTGCTTCCGTTGAATTTAAAATTAATCCGATAATTAAGGGCATACTCATTGCATTAATGGTTTTATTTCCCTCCTTGATATTAATTGCTTGGAAAGAGCCTTTTTCAGTAATACCAATTTGTATAATGACGACTTTTTTGGGTGCATTACTTGGCTTGGCTATACATAAAATTGCAAAATAAAATACAATTAGTATTCAACGGAGAAATCAAATGGCGACAGAAGTAACAATGAAGAAACTATATTTATCGGGAATGTTTTTAATTGATATTGCACTCATCGTTTTTTTAGGCAATATATTTGTTTTAGACGGTATTGGCTATATATACTTTATTGCCGGTATCCTCTTCGGATTGGGCGTAGTCCTGACATTAGTATATATTTCCCGAATAAAGAAAGAAAAAGACAATGCGCCAGACAGTAATCCTATAAGCGAATAATTGCTCGCAGCCTCACGAGAGAGGGCTGGGGGTGAGGAGCGGCTGTTCGCCCCCACCACTCACGCACTGTCGAACGCCCCATTCTTTGCCTGACGAAATTCCTGCTGTCGTAGGAATGACATTGTTGCGTAAAATGCAAAAGGCATTATGTGGCTGTTTTTTCCTCTCCTTAATCAAGGAGAGGTGGCAAAGCGAAGCTTTGACGGAGAGGTGTGTCGGCTGTTTCATTCAAAATAATTTTAAAACCGTTTTCTTGTTGCCACATCTCAATTCCATTATATTGCAAACGAGTGTTCGCTCACTCCACGTTCTTTGATAAGTAATAGGGGTATGCAGAAGAAATTTGCAAAGTGTAGAAAAGTGTAGAAAAGTGTAGAAAAACGTAGAAAACGAGCAAACTGCATAAATCTCATAACACATTGCAACTACAACTATTTATATCATATTTCGTAATTATTGTATTTCTTACCCCATCGTAGTAAAAAATTCACTAATCCGTAGAAAAGTGTAGAAATTTTTCTACAAACCGCATCCTTTAGGGTGCGGTTTTTACAACAAAAACGTTCGTCATGCTGAACGAAGTGAAGACCGCCGAAGGTAGCGGCGAAGCCAATCCATTCCATAATGTTAAAGTGTATGATGTGTGCTTGGTAATGTGGTTTTATCCTCCCCCGCCTACTCCGCAGGTACTCCCTCCGAAGGGGTACATATTCGTCTTGATGTTTCGGGTTTGGCGGCAAGATGTATAAGTTTGTGAAAATGTAAAGTCAGGATTCAGGGGTCGGGGGTCAGGGGAACAGGCGAACACCTGTTGAGGAGAGATAGCCCCCTCTCGGGAGGGGGTTTGGGGGTGGGTTAAAAACAGCTGACCACCAAACCGCACCTTGAAGGCTCCGGTCTTTTATTATGCCTTTTCTACTCGCTCCCGGGAGGGGGTTCAGGAGTAGTAAACAGCCTGTTCTCCCAGAGTGTAACTATTATTTCAAACAAATTTTCTAAATTAGAGCCATTTGTCATTATCGCTTTCGCGTATTTGCTTGACGCATTGCTTGACTTCTTGCACTCTATCTTTCGGACATACAAGTACGGCATCATCGGTAACGACAATAACGAAATTATTCAGTCCAATACCCGCAACAATAATTTTATTATCTGTGGATTGATTGATTATTGTGGAGTTTGCTACATCGTGTAGCGAAGTAATACCTTCTATGATGTTCCCATTTTTATTCTTCTTCTTAATACGGTCGAGCGAGTCCCATGAACCTATATCGTCCCAATCGAAAAGCGCCTTTGCTACTACTACATTATCTGCTTTTTCCATCAAGCCGAAATCAATTGAAATGTCAGGAAATTTCTCAAAGATATCCGCTACATAATTGAACGCATTTTTATGAGCGATATTTGTTTTGCCAACGGAAAGCTTGCTCATTTCATCTATTTTACTTCCAACTGCCGGAAGATGCTTCTTCATCTGTTCAATAAATACGTCCAACCGCCAAAAGAACATTCCACTATTCCATAGATAATTGCCTGCTTCGAGATATTGACTAGCAAGAGGAAGTTCGGGTTTTTCATGGAATTTAACAACAGGGAGAATTTCCGGTTTGTTTTTTTCTGTGGAAAAACGCTCGTTAATTTCTATATACCCGTAACCGGTTTCGGGTCTAGAAGGTATTATACCAATTGTTGCAATGGCACTATTTTTTTCGACAAATTCGAGAGTAGTAGCGATAGTTTCAGCAAAGCCTTCGTCCGGTTTGATTGATTGGTCGGCAGTCAATACAGCAATAGAAATTTCTTCACGCTTGTACTCAGGCGAATATTTTGCTTCAATAAATGAAGCGGCAAGTGCGAGACAAGGAGCCGTATTTCTTTTAAATGGTTCTGCCAAAATATTTTCCGGTGGTAATAATGGAATAGCCGCACGGATTGGCTCCAACAGAAGTTCACTCGTAATAATAAAAATATCATCGGGTGGAATTACCGGTAAAATTCTATTGAGAGATTGCTCAAGCATCATCTTATCCGATTCGAGGGATAATAATTGTTTAGGCTTCCTCTTTCTGCTCAATGGCCAAAATCTTTCGCCCGAGCCGCCCGCCATAATTACTGCTGTTCTTTTCATATCTATCTGACAATTGATATTTTTTTGAAAAATTTCTTTTTATTTGTTTCAAAAATAATAATATATGTTCCTTGCATAATATCGGAAATATCCAATATTTGTGATTGTGCATCGGGAAATGTTTTGAGTCTCTGTCCTTGCATATCAACAATATAGCATTTTGTAAAAATAAATTGATGTGCCGATACGGTAATAAGGGAGTGTGCAGGATTTGGTGAAAGAATAATGTCCGCCGGCAGTTCATCTGTGTTTTCAACTGAAGCCGGCTTTTTGCCATAACCAATTAAATTAATTTTGATACTGTGCGGCTCGGCATCTGAACTAATATTCAAAACTGCTGTTCTCTGTCCTTCTTTTTCCGGCTTAAATTTAACTCTTATTGAGACAGTGTTTTCAGGTTCTACAACATCTCTAAGTGTTCCGTAAAATTTAAACTCGTCAGAGCTAACACCTGCGTCAGGAACAATTTCCTGCGTCAGGCGAGCTGGGACATTACCCTTATTCTCAATAGTTGCCGCACCTAATTCGAAACGACCGAAAATAGTTGTATCGAATTTAATTGTTGTCGCCGAAATCAATTCGATTTTTCTTATTGGATTTTTCGGTAAGTAAGTAAAATCCAAATAAGAAATAGAGTTGCCGATATCCCACATACGCATTTTGCTAATCGGCACGTCCACTGCGGCACCAATTACTGAATTGCCGTGATATTTGCTAAGCACAGGGTTCCAAGTAGCACCGTTATCTTTTGTATCATAAATCTGTCCGGCAGAGCAAAGCATATAGATTCTGCCGGCTTTGGGATTTGTAAAGAAATAAATCGGATTGATTTTATTTGCCGAAAAATCATATCTATTCTTGAGCCAAGTAGCACCGCCGTTTGATGTGGAAGCAATATATTTATTAGTAGAACCATTCTCGGAATATACGGCAAGCCCATTGTTGTCATCTAATATTGCAACAGCCCATATCTGTCCGGCGCCATTAATTGTAGAAGCACTCCAGTTTCTCCCTTTATCTTTCGAGCGAATAATACGTCCTTTATTTGTGCCGAACCAAATGGAATTATCCTGATAGAAGCCGCAGCCGGCAAGACCGGACTCATCGGCTAGTGGTGGCGGTATTGCTTGGGGTTGTTTCCAAGTAGTTCCACCGTTATTACTAAGGGCAATTCCCCATTTCCCGTTTTTTGGGTCGCCGAGGAATACTCCTTTATGCTCATCATAGAAATGAATAGTATTAATAAATGTAGTAATATTAGTAACGCTAACGGCAGTCCATTTGCTTCCACCATTAACGGTTTTTTGCACTGTTGCCGATTTTCCGTTTTTATCGCTTGTACCGACCCATGCTATATTAGCATCAAAGGCATCAACGCAAAAAGCGTATTCGGAAGATAAGCCTTTGCTGGAAGTAATACCATTGCTGTATTTATAAAATCCGCCATTATTGCCGAACATACCACCATAGCCAACTGCCCAAAGTACGTTGCGTTGTGGTGCCGAAGCACCAATCCATTTAGGAACAAACAAGTCGGGAAGTGATGATTTTTGAGATAATTTATTGTCTGTTGTAATTTTAACCGGGATTTTTACAAGTTGATAATCCTTGTAATTACTTGCTTCTATTGTAACAAGAATTGAGGCTTGCCCCTCGTACCAAGGATTGGTTTTTAACAATTGCAAAGCAAGACTAACTTTTTTCTTCTGCATATTCCCCAAATTGCCG